>Ga0164315_10001910_pt1 | contig 15853 bp, 26 predicted proteins | sample GuaBasSedimGuay6_FD_113737 | JGI IMG/M metagenome (GOLD analysis project Ga0164315, IMG submission 113737) | Subseafloor sediment microbial communities from Guaymas Basin, Gulf of California, Mexico - Guay6, Core 4569-2, 0-3 cm | ecosystem: Environmental > Aquatic > Marine > Hydrothermal vents...
ATATACTTTACTACATCCTTCGGTTTTAATCCAGACTCAGTTAATGTATCAAGTTCCTCTTTAAATACATCATTGTTCATCCACCGAATAAACTCACCAACTAATTTAATATCAGGCTCCCGGTTAGTAGTGGTGAATACTTCATCAATACCCTGATTCATACGATTTTCAGTTACAGTATAATCAACGAATTCAGTAATAGATGCTAATTTTACAGGGTCAATTTCTACTAACTTTTTAACATTACTAGATGAATGCTTTTCACCCTTGACCTTAAATCGGAGCATCATACCATTATGTAAGCATTTCCATACAATACCTTCACCTGTACCCGATACACCAAATTCTTTACCTATAGGGCACTCTGATTCGACTAATTCAGTTAACTGAATTAAATGATTTATATCAGGGTTATTGAAATCGATTGACATACTGAATATTGGAAATTCTGTGATAGTACGAATATGATTACATGGTGGGATGCTAGTAAGATCATTGATCCATACACCGTCAACTAGGATATCAAATATCACAAACATCTTTTCCAATTGGTTTAGGGCAACACCAGATTGGATGTTACCACCACACCATTCACCATATATAATGATTGTACCATTAAACCACTTAGTCATTTCATTGAATATTAATTCGAAATCATTTTTACGGTCTTCAACGAAAGCGGCAAACCCGGCATTATCATCTTCCGGTGTAATAATGCGCTTTCGATTCTGAACCCACATTTGATTTGTGATTGGATCGAATCCAACAGCTGCATTAGTTCCATGCAACTTGACTGTGCCGGTAAATTGTAGGGTGGGTAATTCTGCGTGGGGATTAAATTGCGCTTTTCCATCATCATCTAATCCAATAAACTGTGTGGATGAAGTAACTTCTTTAACCACATCACGAAACTGTCCGATTGATGGGTATTTCACCATTTCCATAATATATTCCTTAGTGGCGGTAGGTGTAGGGATCGAACCTACGTCACGTTTCCGTGGACTCCGGTTAGCAACCGGGCACATTACCACTCTGTCAACCTACCAAATTATGCAACTGCTAATAATTCTGTTACATTTAACCCTATAACTTTAGGGCTTGATTTGTTATTGGACCTCATTTCAATGTAATGCGGTTTATCCGGGTCCAATGTTCCTTTCATGCTACATCCAAGTGACCGGGCAAGCATTTCGTCAGCTGCAACTTGTAGTCGCTTAGTAATTTCAGCTTTTAGTTCTTCATGCCAATGACGGTTAATTTTAATAACAACCTTCTTTGGTGAATAATTCAGAATTGCAACTTTAGAATCACATTCGCTGATTTGTACTTTCATTAGCTAACCTTTATTAATGATATTAAATGGTGGTTCTATTAGGAATCGAACCTAAATCTTTTCGGTTATGAGCCAAACCGCTTTCCATAAGCTATAGAACCATTATGTGTTAATCCAATCCCATATTTGTTTTTTGAATATTATAATTTACACCATTCATAACCCTTAACGCTTGTTCACGACTAACAATTATGATTTTATCTGAACCTTGAATTTTATCGGATTCAACAAGAAATTTAATTGTTTGATGTATAGTCGAAACACATGGGTATGATATGCATCCAACTGAAGAAACAATATCATGCTTCGTATCAATAGATTCGAAATTGCCATCAAAATCTGAACTATCAATAAAAAAAATAAAATATTTAAACTCATCAGGGATATCTGATTCAATCATCTTAATTCACTCACTCATTTTATTTAATATTGGCGGTAGGTGTAGGGATCGAACCTACGTCACGTTTCCGTGGACTTGGTTTTCAAGACCAGCACATTACCACTCTGTCAACCTACCGTAAAAAATCATACCAAAGTAATCAGATTGTGTCAATTATTTTGGTATAATTTTTGCTAAATTCGATTTGAGTATATCAAGTACCGAATCAATATCCCATCCGTTTATCAATATACTATGTAATGCAAATGTAATCCACAATGAAATTATAGTAGCAAGTATGCCAGTACCAATACCAACAATAAATAAATCTGTTATTACACGATACATATTATTTCTTCCATTGTTTGATAACCCGTTTCACAATCATACTTGGGAGCAACCGATAGCCATTGAGTATATTAATAATATTAGTGTTTGCTGTTGTTCGCCCCTTAGTTAAAAAGATAACAACCCATATGAATGCTAATATTATTACTAAATAGCCTATAAATATTAATGTAAAAACCATAATTAACTATTCCATTTCCTGATAACCATAATTAAAGCTCCATTATTGCATATTCACGTAAGGCATCTAATCGGAAAAAGTATAAGACATTATTACTATCCGTATGTGTCATTTGCCGTTTATTATGAAACCGGCGATCACGGATGGCTTGTTTCAAATCCTTTATCTTATACAATAGATTTAATAACCCTTCATTTGTGTGAATCCGGAATACCCAAAAATCAGCTTTACTTGTCATGATTCCACTGGGCTTTCCACGTGACTCACATTCGATAACCACATTACCTGTATCTTTTGTTCTTACATCTTCCTTTACCTCAATAGTCACTGTTTTATCACCAATTGAAGCAACTATATCACATTGATTATCATTATTGAATCGATTCAACTTAAAATCTTTAAACTTTTTACTAAGTAATTCTGCAACCTCTTCTTCACCTTTTTGGGCAAAGTCCAAGTTATCGTAAAAATCATTATGGTCCGTGCGAGTATCCATTAGTCGATCACCATAATTGGAATCGGCTTACGATGGTATTCAGTAACAAAATTGATACCACGAATTAAATACTTTACGTCGCGATCACTTTTAAATATCAAAACACATACCGGCTGGCGTGAATTAAGAAGTCCATAGTGACCAGCCTGAGATATACACTCATACCATTTAGGTGCAAAGTCGTATTCAATTGCCAGATCGGGTGTAAGGCAATCCGTATAAGTTCCATCAGTATTCCGGAATTCTGGAATTCCTTCAAATCGACTATTGCAATCGCGATCCCGGTAAAACGATTCTGGTTCAGAGTACGCTAATACTGATAGGAATAGGAAGATCGTCAAAATCATTGTACGAAACATAATATAATCACCTGTGTTTTTATTATTTAGGCGAATGTAAAATGGGACCGGGTGGGTTTTGACCCCACATCTTTACCCCCAGTTGGGGCAGTATTCTACAATTAAACTACTCAGTCCACTAAAGTGGCGGCTGTGATGGGCTACGATCCCACTTCCTTTGCCTTGACAGGGCAACGCTCTACCAATTGAGCTACACAACCATTAATTCTTATCTTGGATGTAGGAACTCCTGTAGCTTCCTACCGTATGCGCGTTCATGCGCTAGTACTTTAATTTGATGATCTATAAACTCATCAAATCCTTTAATATCAGACGATTTCATGTCTGGGCAAAATGCTTTAAGTTGACCCTCAATACCATCACGTGCGATCTTAAAATCATTTTCAGTTGGTATTACTAGATCACCAGACATAATATCATCCTATAAAATTGGTGGAACCATCAGGTAACGATCCTGAATCTGTGGGTTTTCAACCCACCGCTTGTACCATATAAGCTATGGCTCCGTGGCTGCCCCATCTGGATTCGAACCAGAATTGCGTGTGTCAAAGACACGTGTGCTACCTATTACACCATAAGGCAATAAAACTGTTGCGTAAGGTAGGAGTCGAACCTACAACCCGGTACCGGGTTCACCACACAGCCGGTGCCCCGACTGCAACCCTACTAGAATATCGCGCTATCTAGCAGTTAATGTTAACGTGGTGATGAAATAACCACTTTTCATCTTACGCATAATTTGGTGCACCTATGGGGTAACGATCCCCATTCTCCGGGTTGAAAGCCCGGTGTTCTAACCATGTAAACTATAGGTGCATAATTAATCCATTAAAAATATATTGTCTGGATAGTTGGATTCGAACCAACGACCCTTCAGTTCCAAACCGAATACTCTGACCAGCCTGAGCTATACCCAGACAATATACTCTCTATTAATTTACTTTGCAATAACTTCCTTTATCAAATGTTCAATTTGGGGTAAAGCCGGGAATCAAACCCTGTCTTACTGGTTCACAGCCAGTCGTGCAATCATTACACTAGCAATACCATTAACTTGGCAGACCGCGAAGGATTTGAACCCTCATTACCGGGGCTGGAACCCGGTGTGTTGCCATTACACTAGCGATCTATAATTGGTGGAGCGAGTAGGAATCGAACCTACCTATCTTGCGAGTCCGGGTTACAACCGGGTGTACTTCCCATGGGTACATTCGCTCCGTAATTTGGTACCTAATCGTGGAATCGAACCACGTCATTCCATCGTGTAAGGATGGCGCTATCCCACTCAGCTTCAATCAGGTATAAAAAAACCCCGGTGACTTTAATCTACCGGGGTTTTGTTTTCTTGGGAGTAACTTAGTTGTCTGTTACTTTCCCATCAACCACGATAGATTGTGCACTATCCCATTCCGGGTGTACAAAATACGATTCAAACTGTGGTTGTATTGTTTTCATTTTCTTTCTTCCCGCGCTCTATTAGCGCATTGCAGTATTATATATACAAAAAGTTTATCATAACTTCAAAATAATTCAACTTTTTTTGTCTTTTATTTTAGTTTCCAATATATGGCGCTCATAAATCATAAATAATATTGGAGAAACTAACAACGTTAAAAGCTTTAATGGTAGCGGAAATTTAATCCATTCCATCGCATCACCATCGACCTCTTCCATTTCACGGGTTGCTTTTATAGCAGCATTCCCCCATAAAATTATTAACATAAACCATATTAAGCTATTCATATATAAACCATTTATATTACTCGTTGACTGATATACATCATACTATAGTTAATTTAATTAGTCAACATATATTGATATTAAATAATACAATAAATAAAGATTCCCCAGAATAATATCAATGCAGGGATTGAGAATAGGATACCACGCACAGCGCCCATCCCATCTTCATCACCCATTTCATGTTCATTCCAATTAGGGGTTATCATATAATTAATCTCATTTTAACCAAATTCATTATCATCATCATAAATAAATGACTGTATTTCATCAAATGATATATCACATCCCAGTGTAGCCATGATCGACTTCATATCATCCATCTTATCTTGCACTTCAACCATGGTTAATGCATAGCGCGATACCCTAGACGGGTTAAATACAAAATCACCTGTAACAATTACATCATCCCACTCCACACCATCATCTTCATCTGATTCCAATTCCTCATGTGTATCTATAATAATTGGATTCTTAGTACTACCAATTAAATAATCTACAATGGAAATAACATTGTTAGGAGTGTTTCGTATCATACTATAAATCGCCTATTCTTGTTGTATGGCTCCGACCACTGGACTCGAACCAGTCACGTCATGATTAACAGTCATGTTCCCACACCCGGTGGGACTGATCGGAATTATTCTTTTTTTTGGTAGCTACCAAGATGAATCAACATCACTTCCTTCGTTTCATGAAACAATGGAATCCAGTTTATTTCCGGAAAAAACTGATTGATAGCAAACTGTGGTGCCCAATGGGTAGAATCGAACTCCCATCAATCCCTTACAAGGGGATTATAATACCATTATACTAATCGGGCAGTATTCTTAATAAACCGATTCTTACCTTTACGTGTGTAATCGGTTTTCCGGTTGCGCATAGTAACCGCTCTATTAAACTTACCAGCGTGTTTTGCGACTAAATTATTTGAATCCTTCATATTGAGTTGACTCAACTTTAATTGTTTAAATCATTTAGTTATATTAACACAGTCGTATTTAGTTTCAAATGCATATTGAAAATAGCTTGAAAATAATTGATCTATGTCATTAAAGCACTCAATTAACTCATATATAGCCTGCAATGTTTCTGATTGAGTCATATTTATTCCTAATTGGTGGAGCAACGGGGATTCGAACCCCGATCAACTACGTGCAAGGCAGCTATAATCCCATTATACTATCGCCCCAAAAACTATGGTCTTCCACCATATCACTGGGTTTGTCACATTTACATATAAATATGTTGTGAAGGTTACCACCAGACTATTAAGTACCCATCGAATTGTGGGCACTCTCATTGGTTGCGGGTACCAGATTTGAACTGGTGACTACAGGGCATGAACCTATCGTGCTAGACCAAACTACACTAACCCGCTATTGTATTTGTTGAGTTAGGAAATTATAGGACCGGTGATATTTTTCCAGTCGTATAAAATCCTTATTACGCAATCCCTTCATTCGCATGATATTGGAATTATGGCGCAAATCTGCCAACTTAACCATAATGGCATCACTATTTGTTGCGACACGATGAATATAATCATCATAGGATTCATTATTCCGGTGCGTTAAACAATCTAACGCACTCACAACTCTTTCAGTGAAACCACAGTCACGAAGTATGCTGATAGACATATCAGTGTCTTCAGGTACATCGTGTAACACTGCGATAATCATTAATTCATCATCGCTCTGGTCCACCCCATTCATCACTGCTAAGCAATGAAGAATGTAGGGTTTACCACCTTTATCAGTCACATCACGGAATAATCCGGATGCAAGGGCTATTGCTTCCCCTAACATAATATAATCCCCAGAATAGCGGTTTGTTAATTAATGGTAGTTGTGATTGGATTCGAACCAATGATCTTTCGCTTATCAAGCAAATGCTTTCCCACTAAGCTACACAACTATTAAACCCATGCTATTTCAATGTGACAAATTGGTGCGGGATACAGGATTTGAACCCGTAATTACTGGTTGGAAGCCAGTCGTGTTGCCGTTAAACACTAATCACGCATAAAATTAACATACACTATATATACAAAGTAATACTAACTTTCTGAAAAAATATCACATTTTTCAGATTTTTTTGGATTTATCGAAAAATATGAACTTTCAAGGTATTTCCTGAAAGTTAATGGCTTTATGTAACACCTTTTTGTTTTTCTTAACCCATTAACGAAACTATATTACATTTAAGGTTTCAATGCAATACCCGATGCTACAAAAATATGATCCATATGGTTAGCAATCACATTTAATGGGTATGTATTATTGTCAGTTGGATGATCCGGATGCTTCAAGTATTTAAATCTATCGTTATCATATATAATAACCACATGTGCAAGCCGTACAGATTACACTGTGAGTTTATTATGATCGACATGGTATTGGTACTCAAAGTGCCGTAATGACACGCCAGTGGCTTTGTGGCACTCAATATGATGACGATTGACAATGATTGTATTACATTGGTGTTTATACGCTTCCATATTATTACTCCAGATTAAAAACCCGGTTCCTTTCGGTTCCGGGTAAAATACGAATTAGTGTAATGGATTTCCATCATCATCCACATCCCTCAATTCCAGACCTATCGGAAATTGTGGCATACCATCATCAGTCAAATCCTGATACTTCACTTTGATCCATTTTCCGATATACTTATCTGGATGTTTCAGCATTTCCTTTCGTTCTACATGAGTACGTTTTGGTGTACATCCAAATTCTGTTTCTGAGTTACCAGCATTGAACTGACAGGTAAGCATGGCATTTCCATTGTTATCTTCCCACATCTTGACAATCTTACATTCAATATCAAGAAAATGCTTATACTTAAATAAATCCGGGGAGCGTGATGCGATAGCATATTCACTATGCGCATGGCGTATCATCAACCCCTCATACCCCTTTTGGGTATAGATACCGTGCATTTCTTTCATATGCGCTTCATCTTCCAATTCCACACACTGGACCAACTGTAGTAATCGAGGGTCATAATCACAGCTGTATATTGCTTCTGTAAGAATTCGGTGGCGCTCAGCAAACCTCATACCGGGAATAACCAGATCAAATAGATGGAATTCCAGTTGATCAGTTAGGTGTTTCTGATACCTCTTAGCACGGGAAATGATTTGTTGCAATGACATACCATGTAAATATGCTTCCCCATCTACTGCAAGGCATTGACCCTTCGCAAGTACATTGACGCGCTCAAGTAATGTGTGGCATGGATCAACAAGATGGCGTACATTATACACTTCACCTTTCCGGGTCAGCATTTCGAATTCACCGGGGATATATCCACCCGGCACGAATCGATTACCTACTGTTAAGCGAAGACCATCTAATTTAGGCTGTCCCAGTGCTTGGGTCCAATCAACCCGATGGGGAACCTTATTATAGTCCAGTGCAAGCATAGGACGCAACTGGTTACCAGCAAGGTCAATATCTTGATGGTAATCTTCACGATCAACTTGCTTATTCCACTTGGATTGCGCTTCAAGTAATGCTTGATGATCTGGAGTCGTTTCGTTAGACTTACCAATATTTTTAGCTTTGGCTGTGGTTGTTTTGGATTGAATCTTACCACCAACTAATCCAAAACTAACAATAACATTAGGACCACTAGTGGTCACAGACCATTGACGCTCCTTTCCTTTAGAGTCGCGGATGTATAGGGTGGGTAGCAAATCAACAGCTGCATTCATAATATAGTTCCATTTTTGGGTTTTTATTGAGTGTGGTTACATACCACGGGAATCGTTATCGGATGCTGGACGGGCAGGCTTGACTTTATCGAATAAAGTATCCGCATCATCAACAGTGGCATCCATAGTATCCATCATTCGTTCTTCGTCGGGTGTTAATTCACCTAACTCATTGTCGTATTCTTTGTCTTGCTTCATATTAATCCTTGACATTATATGTAAGGTAGTGTAAGCGATTAACTTACACTACCCATCCCTAATCACGCGGCTTTCTTTACATCGCGCTTTGGTACTACACCTTTAGTGGTTAATTTATGACCATTGACTTTCCGGGTAACAGAGCGTTTAATGACCGGCTTCAAATGATCCATGAGTTTACGACCTTTGGAAGTGAGTACTATCGCATTGACATGTGGATAGCGTCCCAGCTTCACTTTGGTTCTTACAATTGGTGTTGTGGTGAACAACCCCATCCCATGTTCATCAGTCGTACCATGGGATAAGAGTTTAAAATACCGCAACGCTTTTTGGTATTCATCAGTGTTGTCACCGGTTAATTCCCGTACTGATTTTCCTTCATTCTTTGCAAATAGGAAGAAATAATCCAATGCAATGAATGACTTAAAACCAAGATCGGTTAGTTTTTTCACCTGTGTTTGAAAACGCATATTACTCTCCTAGCTGTTATACAATTATGTGAATTAGCTAAATGCTGCATCACCGTTTAGATCAGGAACTTTCAATTCCATCTTAAACCCCTTTACTTCATTGGCATCTGAATATTATCAGGATGCCAATAAAATTTCGTATGAACTAAGTGGGTATATTGTTATTCACTACCACTTGTAATCTATTGTCGTATATCCTTGTTCATTAATTCGTTACATTCAGTATAGTTGATCATTTTCAATAATGCAATTAAATAATCGTTTTAATTGCATCCCCTATTGCACGTGCACATTCAACCCAATCTGTGTCAATATCATCTAATTGACACATAAAACATGGTTCAAGGATAAGTGCGGGGCAATTGGTTTTTCGAAGCCAATAATCAGGCATTTCATCACCATCTTTATCACCGTAGAAATCTATAATGCCGGGGCGGTCCATACGGTACCATCCTTCCTTCACACCACGATCTTTTACAATATACTGTTCAACACGGGAAAAGAATTCTTCATTGTATCGTTCTGCAATAGCCTTACCAGCTGTTGAGCCGGGAAAATATAGTGTCTCATTCCCTTGCACATATGTTGGACCGGCACTATTAAAGTGAAGTTCAATTGCAATACAATCGTGTATTTTTGACCATTGATTCACATGCTGGACTTTCTCAGTTAATCCACTTGGCGCAATCTGGATAACGTTTACACCCTCAAGTGCTAAGTAGTCAGCAATTTCATCAATCCACTGGGATGTTACATCGTGCTCTCGAACACCATCCCAACTGGCACCGGTTTTAGCTGGATAATGACCAGCTGAAAGAATAACTGTTTTCATTTTTAACTCCCTATAATAAAAAACGCCATCAGTTATTGATGGCGTTTCTATTTAGACTAGGGTTTAATAGTTACTTAATTTGCATATCCAATCCAAGCTGTTTAGCTGTGGATACAGTCATTAATTTGACTAGATCGGTTGCGGCTGATCCATTGGTACCACCCTCCCCCATCTGGACTTCCGGAACCCATTTTTGCTTGGCTACAGCATTAGCATAGTACTCATTTACCTGTGTCCATGCTTGAAGTTTTTGTTCAAGGGCACCATCCGCTTCCATAACAAGGCGTTTACGTTCGGCATCACCTTCACCTATAAGAACCTGTTCTTTCTTATATTCGATTGCAGCAAGTGCTTTCTGGGCGGCTTCATCTTTCTTTGCAGTGGCAACATCAACTAGCTGTTCAGCTTTAATTACCGCGACTTCAGCAACTTGCTGCGCGGTCACAACAGCTTTGATCTTGATTTCTTCCTGTGTAAATTGGGCAACAATAACAGCTTTTTCACCCTGCGCAGCTTTTTCAGCCGCTTCCGCTTTAGCGCGCTCAGCATTAGCATTAGCTGTAATAACACCCATGGTTGCATCACGCTTATCACTGATTTGCTGAAGTGTCTTTGGTTCATAGTCGGGCGCTTGTAGCTGGAAACCAGTTACACTCAATCCATAGGGTTTAATATCGGATGCAAGGTGAATATCTGATGTACTATTATCAATAACTGGCACATTCTCACGTGTTTTCTTGACATCCCGGCAATCAACCTTCTGTTCTTTGGTCAGTAACTCTGTATCCAGACAATATTCGCGACCCGGTTCAGCTGTCACAATTTCATCCATACGGGTCTTATATCGACCATAGTTTAATTGTGTGCGAAACCAATCAGTAAAGATACCACGCTTTTCGGCATAACTTTCCTCTGATGTCATCAGACCAGCGGTTTGGTTAGCAATTTCTTCCGTGTATGGCTTTAACAACTTAAAAGCAAGTCCATTATTTGAACGAAATTCCTTATGAATCTTCAACATTGTTTGACAGTCACCCGGTAACCCATATCGGGCTTGTCCAAATACAGTACCCAATCCACCATCACGATACCGAACTGCAATACCAGATTGATCTAATGTTGCACCGGCACCCCCTTCAGTCTTATCGAAATCGAATGTCATCACATCATTATACTCATGTGATGAACCAAACCATATAGCGTATGGACCCGGATCAAAGGTACACGATAGCGTACCATTAGCATACTGAACAACCTGTCGTTTACCGGCATCATTCCAACTGATACACATAGTAATTGTAAGCATTCCAATTACAGCTACTACGGCACCTGCAATACCTTTTATACTCATCTTCATATAATTATTCCCAGTTATTTAAGTTTATGAACCTTTCATATCTTTACGATGCTGAAGCTGATTTTCAGCAACATCTATACGATCCTGTGCATCCAACTCAGCGCACTCAACATTGATTTCATTAATTCGCTTATTTGCGCGGCGATTTGCACTATCAATGGTCCAACCATGCAATATACTAATTAAGTATACTGTAATTACACCTAAACATATTAATCCAAGAAATGCACTAACCATTTTTATGTACTCCTGATTCCTTTTCTAAGGCATTCATATTAACCACCACACTATAACATTTATGGTGAATTTGGCGCGCTTCAACAACACCATCATCTTCAGTACCTTTGATTGGGACTAATATTGTTACTGTATCAGCAGCTGTGTGACAAACAGGACATATATCCCCATTACTACCATTAAACCCGGCGAATGTTCGCGTAGTATCAACCTGATTAGATACAAGGATGGCTATATCAAAATGCTTAGCGTAGACACCAAGTAACCAAGTATCCCAATAGTTACGGTTTACTTGTTGTGGTAAATCAGAGTTAAATGCAAGTGCATCAACTTCTTCAACTAAGGATTCTAATACCGGGGCAACCTCAGTCTTGTAGTCTAGTTTACCGAGTTTAACATCCAGCAAGAATTCAGATTCCTGTAGTGGGTACTCAAAATCACCATGAAGATAGATATCCCGTGCTTGGTATCCGGCGCGCAAGGCATGAGACAACGCTTTCCAGTCAACACCATTATTACTCTCAGCAGCTTTCGCGCGGGCACCATAGCTATTCCACATTTTACTTAACTGACCAAGTACATATTCTACTGTATTAGTAGACTGATACTTTTTCATATTAACTTCGTAAAATTCTTGATCAGGTATACCATCACGGCTAGATGGTTTAACAATCCACTGTGAGTATTCACCATAGAATAAATAATCCCGAACTTCATTTAAGGTGCGTTCACCATCAAATGTTTCGAGTTGATCAATTACAGATCGAATATCAGCTAACCGAGTACCCTTTAATCCATATTTTGCGGCTTGCTTTTTCACATAACCCAAGTAAGCTTTAAGTGACTTAGAGTAGAACATTGTACGATGTTCTACTAGATCATCCCATATTGGTGAATTTAATATCGGGTTCTCACAATGCAGCATATCAATTGCAAATGTTTCACCGGCACATGCATGATCCAGAAATTTAGATAATGAAATTACCTCAGTGTCAATATCACCGGATTCATTTTTCTGGTGTGCACCACCCGTTGAATGCTTGTAGGTACCAGCATAATTATTCAGCAGCAATTCAGGTAATGTAGGCATATAAATGCCCTTATAGTCAAAATCACTCGCTGGAGTACTCAGACCATATAGGTGGGAACCAAATAGCATATTTACAATATCTGGCTTACGGTTAACTTCTGACATTATATTTCCGCTCTTTTTAGGAATTTAATCATTTCTGACCGAGACATGCTATTTAAATATTCACTTAAACTATTACCATCAAGTTCAAGGTTATCCCCCGTAATCATAAGTGGAGTATCGTACATGTCCGGGTTAAGTCGAATACGTAAATTAAACTGAGTCTCAAGTTCAATTAATCGATTGGGGTCTTTTAGTTCAGTAAACCTATCAATATCAATTATGTTAGTTGAATTAATATCTGGTGTGCGCGCAATAAACATATACTTGCGTAAATTATTTACTTTACCTGTCATATATTACTCCACATCATTAATTATCAAACCACTTGAAAATTGCAATGTCCTTATTTTCAAGTGAAATTGTCTTAACATCTGCCTCTTTAGCCAGCCGACATGCTTTAATTAAATCAGCAGCTGTACACTTTGCATAGGAAGCATACCTACTACGCCACCCAAATAAATCAGAATGTGACTCAGCATAATCAATCAATTCATTATCTGTTAATATTAATTGTTTCCGTGGAAATACCCTTAACCACTTACGGTTTAATAGGGAATCTCGAATGGTCGCTAGATAGTTAGTATCCTCTTGCTCCCGTTTCTCAGAAATATGATCCAACATTTGCCGTGTGCGGATCACAACAAAGGATACTGGTAGTTCAATAATCATTATTATTTCCCCATTTTGCTATTAATTATTGATTTAGATTCCAATGGATATCGATTGTCGCGCGCACTCTTAAATCCTGTCAACCTCGTAAGAGTACAAAATACATCATACCATGCATGATGGAATGTAGGTCCAAGTAGTTTTAATGATGATTCGGTTACAGTGAAAAACTCAATTGCATTATCAAGATCGTCATCGGTTAAACCATCACCATTCACTACTCGTTTTAATACTTCTGGTGTTATCTCCAAAATTTTCCCTTATTAACTTCATGTCCAAGTGGTAGTAACTCAAGTTGTTCTGGTATATTACTTGCGCAATCCGGACAAATTGGATCACGCTTATGTCCAATAAAATGAGCATCACATGAATAACATACACACGTATATGAACCACGCGACCCATCATGATATACCTTTTCAGGTAAGTCTAGCCATTTACTCATACTCATTGTGATTCTAATTCTGAGTCACCATCATAAGTACATGCAAACTCACCATACCTAGCAATGCAATCTTCATCGACAAATGACTCAAATTTAATTTCGGGGTCCAGTTCTATTATATGATCTGGAGCTTTACTTGAATATTCAACTGATTCATTAGAACCTATAGCCAGATTAAATACATCAACTAATCCATCCGGAATCGTGCTATATAAAATTCCACTAAATATCGCCGTTAATATCAAAAAATCAGGTAATGCCATTCCACGGTTTTTATTTTTCATATTTTCATTCCCACATTTTATATTCACATCATATCATATAATAAACTAATTAACCATAAATAAAAATATTGAAATAATAATCATTGCATCGATTACTGTAAAATCGAAATATGTATTTCTCATGATCTAATTATTCCACATCGGATTATATTCCCGCATTACATCATCTAATGGACCAAGCCAATCAACAACCTTTTCTATATAAACAGTAGGTCTTGGGTTACTCCACTCAGCAATAATAATTACAATCTGTTTAACTGTAATACCATATAATTCATAGAACATACGCCCATATGCAGCACCCTGTAGAAAATAATCAGTGCACCAATCACGTTGCTTTGATGACCGGCTATTTTTGTAATCTATGATAGATGAAACAGAGTTATAGTCTCCAATACAATCGGATCGACCCCCAACTTTAAGATGATCTGACCACATTGGAATTTCAATTCCACGTACATTATCGATCTTCATTAATTCTTTGCGCGCACATGAATATAACCTAGATGCGCCGGGTGAAAGGATTGGTACGGGTTCACCTAAAATATACTGTTCACACGCATCATGAAATTCTGTACCTATGCGCCCAGAAGTTTTCATTATGCGATCAGCTTCATCATCACCAATACGCTCTCGCCACGCATCTAGACCGGGTTTAGGTTGCTTACCTAAAACAGTCGTAATTGATGGGTATACATCACCATTAGATGTTGTATATTTACGACCAAATGAATCATATTCTTCTACTAAATCATAATGTTCAACGAGGTTTAGAATGCTCATTCATTTAATTCCAGAATAATATCAGTATTAATAGTTAGTGTATATGCATAGGTACATTCTAGTTTATGGACATATCTATGAACCACATTGCTAACACGATAGCATATACCATCATGTTCAATCTGTTCATTTTTTCCGGGCACGGGTATTGGTTCATCTTCGGATGCCCGAAATAAAAGTTCATCTTGAAATTGAAATTCTAAAGAATGAATAATCATGATATAACCATATTTAATGTAATTCTATACCATCAATCCATTATCAAGTGCAAGGCGTTCTGTATATTTCTTAAACGCATCCTCTTTAGTTGATGATGTCACATCTTCAGGTACCATTTGATCCCCGGATACCATTAAGATTTTACGGTTATTCCAATCTAAATTCATAATGGTATCAAGTGTAATATCAAACCCCACCTCTTCACTTGGGCGCGATAATATACTGCGGTAGGAGTTAAAGCGGCTTTTAAGATAATCAGTATTTTGTGCTTTAAATGACATGCACATTGATCCAATTACATGACCTGAGTGTAATTTTCCAGATACAAACCAATAAACCAATTTATTGTTTTCCATAATATAATCCTATAATTTGCGAATGTAGTAGTAGATAGCTTCGTATGCTATTAATGCTTCATCTTTAGTTAATGTAACTGTCTGTGAGTTGGATAAACATTTCTTAGCCACAACAGACGCATCTGCCTTTCTCTTTTTTATGAAACTCATCACAAGATAGATCATATAAATCAGTCATATTATTTTAGTCTCGTATGTTAATATTAGAACCCGCATTCCCTTTTTTAATGTTACGCAATACTTCATTAAATCCA
>Ga0164315_10001911_pt1 | contig 15851 bp, 8 predicted proteins | sample GuaBasSedimGuay6_FD_113737 | JGI IMG/M metagenome (GOLD analysis project Ga0164315, IMG submission 113737) | Subseafloor sediment microbial communities from Guaymas Basin, Gulf of California, Mexico - Guay6, Core 4569-2, 0-3 cm | ecosystem: Environmental > Aquatic > Marine > Hydrothermal vents >...
AATGAAGGAATTGCTTTGAGCCATTCTTACTCAGGGGGTGACTTCAAGTCACCCCCTGAGTAAGAATGGCTAAAAGCAATTCCTTCATTTGTTTATAATTTTATTTACTCTAATAAAACAGCATATCTCCAGGGATCACTTGTCTTGATAAATTTGCACCTTCGATCTGTACCCGTAAAGACTGACTTCCCCCGGCATCAAAATATTGTAAGCTAACGGGATGTAATCCCTGTTTGAGTTTGACCCGCCCGCTTCGTTCTGTATCTCCATGAACGCCGTCGTTATCCACGATTAAAATATCGTTGATGTATAATTTACTACCATCGTTTGAACTGACATAAAAAGTGTAATCATCTTCTTGTTCAATTTTAATATATCCAACAAATTCTACCGCAAAATTAGCAACCCTTCTTTCTACCTTGTCTAAATTAATGTCAGATAGATGGTCATTCCTTATTTCTGATAAAAAAGTAAAATCAGGGACTTTACTCCAATTTCCTTCATAATAATGATATTCAATACCCTTTGTGTACTTGTGGTTTTTTCTTTTATTTTTTTTCTTTTTAATGATATAATAATGTCGTTGGTTTACTTTGCTGGCAATCAATTCATTTTTATAGGCTTGCACTGTAATTACCGTGTTTCTTTTCAATAAAAACGGTTTCGTATAAAGATTAGATGACCTGTTGGGTTTAGTACCGTCAAGAGTGTATCGAATTTCTGCATCTGCTGTTTTAGTTGAAATAGAAACGGATATAGGTTTGCCCATACTGATCGAATCTATAGCTTCAAAAACAGGTTGATCGACTGGTTTCATTTTCCAATATACTCTTTGGGGAGGTCCAACCGATTCGATCAGTTTAAAATCCTGAAATAATCCATAATCAATAAGATCATATTCATTTCCGGGAGGTATATTTTTTTTTGCGGATGCAAAAGACACGGGCCAGGCTGTTCCATGGACCGGTCCAATATGATGGGGGCCAAGCAAGTTCTTCAGCGTCCCTGAGATAACAACCGAAATTTCAATATCTCCTTCTTTAATTTGGTCAGTTATGTCCAGCTCATTGGGCGACCAGGCAATAATACCAGCTGATTTATTATTAACCATAACTTCTGTAACAGATCCGTACCAGTCAAAAAGTTTTACGATATAGCGCTTATTCTCAACTTTAGATTTGAGATTATAGGTCTTTGTATAAGCCACATTTTTAGAATAAAACGGATATCCCTGATCTTTCCAGCTCCCTAATTCGAGTGATTTTGGCGGAATGAGTTTCCATCCTTTTTTTTGAGATTTTAAACTAAAATCGCCTAATAAATAAACCGCTTCAACCTCAGAATAAATGGTCATTAAAGGAGCAACAAGTCGTAATAAATTTTCTCCTGCCTTTACATTATTACCGATATTATACACACCGAATTTTCTGTCTAGCCAATATTTGGATGGATCTCTCGAAACCTTTTTGCCATTAACGGATACCTCCCAAAGATCAGGTCGCTCAATGACAACCTGCATAGATTTCGTGTCCAGATCTTTATCCACGGAGAAAGAATAGCTCACCTCAAAACCAGGTTTTCCTGCAAAGTTATTCCGATCAACTATGTTTGTTTTGTATTGTACTGCACTGCTCCAGGGGTTTCCATCAAAACCGTAATGTTTAAAAATTTTATCCGCCGCCTGAAAATAATAAACATCTTTTTCAATTTTACCGTCAAGATTGAGATCGCAATAATCGAGAGTCAGCACATTGAGATCCGTTTTTCTTATTTGTAGCTTACCGGAAGCACTGATGATATTTGCTTTCCCCCTTAATTCATCAGCATCTTTTGATGTTTCATCGCTAATGCTAAGTAATAAACTTCCCGATGGAGGCAGATCAAAGTTGACTTTCACTCTGTCTCCTTCCACTTTGCTCTGATAGGCTTTTACCTCTCCACTGATCAGATCCAGTTCTTTTATAGATTTTCCTTTGATTGTAAATGTTCCGCCAGACCATTCATTTAAACTGCTATTTACCAAAAATACTACTTGACCGTCTTTTAGATCACGTCGGTGATGAAACAATTTTCCCCGGATCAATTCAGGTTCTTGAAACTGAATTGATGTGGAAACAAGTGTATTATAAGTCTGTTGATCAGATAAGGAATTGGCTGCAATCCATTGTTCAGAATATTTTGCAACAATGTTTTTTAAGTCATCGTTTGATCTCCCATCCACATATCCGGGAATTCCATTAAATGAAATAACCTTCCCTCCATTTTTTAAATAGGTCTTGATGAGCTCAAAAGTGGTTTTATCCAGATTCTCCAAAGTTGGAGGAATAATGACAATATTATAGGGTCGTTTCCCAACAACGAAATTTTTGCCTTTAATAAGACCAATATCTTTTACTATGTTTTCAGATGCCAGATCATATTCTATTTGATTTTGTTCGAGATCAAAAACGAATTTTTGAAATTCGGGACCTAATTCAGAAAATTTATTGTTAGAGGTTCTTGCAGAAAAATACATCCAGGCTGTAGATGTAGGTTCTATAACTAAAATATTATTTACTTGTTTTCCTGAAGTAAGCGCAAGTGATAATCTTGCAAAATAATCACCCTGAACTTTGTAATTTTTCCACCAGGGTTCATGATAAGAAAAAGATTGAGGATGATCTCTTTTTCGGGCCCCTTCCAGAGTAATATAGGAGAGGTGTTGATTCAGAAAATTAACTCCAAGTACATATTGCCAATCTCCAATTCGTTTCATATCCTCAAAGCGCAGGTCCCAGCCTCCTGCTCCATAAGTTTCACTCAAGGCACGAGTTTTGTCCATTTGATTGACAACACTGCTCAACTCTTTAACTGCCCTTACATTTCCAAATTGGGCATTGACATGTTCACTGTATTGATTCATCAAAATATCTATAGCGGGTATCTGATGCCAGGCATACATTGCCATATTATCTCCCCCATGTACGGGATTAGGCCATCCATGTTCCCAGTAATGGCCTGTCCAATTCAAATTATTTTTTTCTGTGTAATTATAATAGGGTTTGCTCCATCGTTCGATAAACAACTCGAGTAAGGTGGTGAAATAATTATGTCGCACACGCTTCCAGTCACCGGTTTCAAAGGTAAGGGATGGTAGATTCGTTTTAAGATCATATCCCCAACGATCTTTAAAGTCCTTAAATAACGACGGTGTCCATCTAAGATCCCCGGATGCTGATATATTGGGTTCATCAGTAAAAATGCCCGGTACCGTTTTGCCAAATTCACTTCCTATTGCTTTCTCATAACCAGTCATGGTCACTTCTAAGAATTTCTCCGTTACACCTTCATAAAGTAAATCGACATAAGAGTAACCTCCATTCCAGGGTGAGTTTTTATGATAACTTTTTTTATAGAGATAGTAGTCCCCATTTTTATTTTTTTCTTGATCTAGTTTATCCGTGATGTCTGTAAATATTGAATCTTTTTGTTTTAATATCAAGAAAAAAGTATTCGCATTCTCTGGTAGTTTTTCAACCTTTTGAAGTATTAATCCCTGTCCCTGATTATATGATTCAGGCATTTGTGCAGGAACATGACCACCGGCAAAACCAGAAGGGTAGGAATTTTCATCGTAAAGCCAAACATCCATTCCCAACGCTTTACCTTTTTCTACGGTATATGCACAAAGTGAAAACCATTCATCTGATAAATATTCAGTGATCAGCCCGGGTCGTGGATGAATAAACACACCACCCATGCCTCCGGCTTTAAAATCCTTGAGTTGTTGGTCTATTTGCGCTTCGGTCACATCATCATTCCACACCCATAACGGTGCGGACCGATATTGATTAGGAGGGTCTTTAAATAAAGAGCCAAGTTCTTTGATAGAATTTGTATGGCTATTTTTTTCGTCGTTATTGTTTTTTTTATCGAAATTACAGCTGGAAACCAATAGTAAGAGTCCAAATCCAAGTGTTAGTTTTTTAAGCATTATATTTATTTTTTATTGCGATTTATTTTTTATCAGCCATATTTCGGCAACCTGAGATCCACGTTCTCCTTCACCACAGGTCCATTTGAATTCTACTCTTCCATCCAAAAGCGCTTCAGTTGGTACTTCGAATTCATAAATGGGTTGCAACCCTGTTTTAATATAGCCATGAACCGGAAAATCATCAGCAGCCATTTTTATTTTTGAACGGAAACGCCCCGTATAGGCAACTCTGACGGTATAATTTCCTTTTGGTTCGAGATTGTCATAAACAATTTCCAGAGGCACATCATATAATGTGGTTACTTGATTCATCCAGCTAAGCGGAGTGGATTGCCCATCGAAACCTTTTGCTGTTACATCGTGAACCCACTCTTCTCCCCGTAAACCAACACCGAAACTGACTCTTGGTGATAAAAGACTTCCCGGATCTTCTGTCCGGCTCATATGTGATATAACTCTTACCCAGCTTTTTGGTGATCCAAAATTGTCATAGAAACCGCCGGGTCCCGGATTGTTTCTTTGAAGTATGTCGTCAATTTTTTGTAATCGTTCCTCTTCACTCGAGATTTTTTCTATATCCGAGAGTTGATCCAATAACCACATGGCATCATTTACCGGGAGGTCAATATTATCCATAAAGGTACCGCGACCATCCATTCCATTGTGTTTTGTAACCGTCAATTGAGCGCCAATGCTCTCAAACAGGTCATCGGCTAGTGTATAGCACCGTTCTTTCCATTTCGGCATAATTGGTTCTTTCCATGCTTTTGATAATGTTTCTCTTGCTAGTGAAATGGTATTTTTTGAACCCATGCTTTTGGATTCCATCAATACTTCGCGTGCCTTTTGCTCCAATTCTGTTTCATAAATTAATCTTCTGTATTGATAGGCATCGAAATAAGCTGTGAGAAGCCCCATCTGAAAACGAAAATTTCCTTGAACTGATTTGGAGGCCTTCTCTTCAATATTTTGCCATTGTTGAAGTGTTCGTAGCACAGCATCATTGGATATCAAGGGCCCTTGAATGTTTTTCTCCAAAGCAATAAGTCCCTGAGCTATGTCTTCTGTATAATTCGGACCAATAAAATACCTTGCATAGTCACGAAGAGTTTCTATTGCGGGAGTTTCCGGATCCCAATCCTGATCACTCCAAATAAATTTATTAACATCATCATTTGTTCCTTCCGAATAGCTGATACTGCCCTGTGCATATTGGTCTAAAGCATTGTGGATCATCTTTTCATCTATGGGTCGAGGATTGATACACTCACGTCCTAAGGTAATGGCATAGGCCAGATCCCATTTGGGTATTGGATATTGACTGCTTAAACTATGTGTGATATCAGGATATTTTCGAATAGGAATCCCAGGATTGATTATTTTTCTAATTTCCTGAATTGGAGTTTTGATCCAAGGACCGAAAACGATACCTCCAAACCAGGAATATTCTTTGTTTACATGTGCATAAAATGCATCAAACCATTCTTGTGTTGGTCGGAATACCTGTGGAGAAACCCATATTTTTGCATTGGGATGGTATTGATGTAATACTTTTGAAACTGTTTCAAGCCATTCAAATAACTCATCAGGTTCTAATTCGCCCGGATCACCTCCGGGAACAAAAAGGGCATCTAATCTCGGTACTGCCTTAAATACTTCGTGCCGCTCATTTAACTCTACTTTTATAGAATCGGGATGGGTATAATTTATGCCCATATTCGGATACCACATCCAAACATCCATTCCGTATTTATCACAAATTTCTGACTGCTCTTTAATCATTTCTATGGCAGGTAGTTGCATGTGGACACTTGTAAAATCATCGTCTGTACGAGGAGGCATTATTTCAATACTATTTGCACCAAATATTGCCAGATCACGAATATAACTATCAAATTGTTCCGGAGACCAGGCATCATAGGAGTTGGTCTTTGGTCTGTAGCCTAATTGATGCCCTCGAATAGGGTATCTGGGAGAGGTAGCGATCTGATAATTTTCAGAAATAACAATTTGATTTGGCCGAATCTCCATATTCCTTAATAATTTTCCTACGCCATACAGTACCCCCCGGGAATCGTGCCCGATTACCAGCACTGTTTTTGAATCTTTAAGAACAATAATTTTATAGCCTTCTTTTTCGATGGAAGGCAAGTTCAAAATAACAGAGCGATACTTTTCCGGAAACTTTGACAAATTATTTTCCAATCCAATAGCAATTACAGGTCGAACGTCTTTGGGCCAATTTTTGCTTATTGAAAGTTGAATGTCACTTCTTTTCTCGATTTCTTCCTGTAAAACAGAAAGTGATTGTAATACGATTTTATCCTTCTTTTCAAAACATATTATCCTTGAATTTGAGAGATCTAACGTTTGTGAATAGGAATTTAAGGTTAACCCAATAAAAAAACAGATCTGAATAACTATGCTAAAAATTCTTCTCATCAAATTACGTTTATAATATTTATTCTTTTAAAATTTTAATCAAATTAATAAGCTAAATGGCCAGATCAGAATCTACGGATGTTTTTGAGTCATCGCCCGCCGCTTTTTTAATTTTATTTAAATCTTCCATAAGTTTTTGGTTAAACAAAAGCATGTCTGAACTGTACATAATAAAGTTGGCCCCTTCTTTCATCCATTTAATTTGTCTATCCGGGTTGTCAGGAAAATGTATTCCGGCCGCTATTTCTTTGCTTCTTGCGGTGCTAATTATTTCTTTAATAACCTTCTCAAAATCAGGATGATCGTATTGCTCCGGTATTCCCATGTTTATGGAAAGATCATGAGGTCCGATAATTATAGCATCCAATCCATCAACGTTGAGTAATTCATCCAGATTTTTAACCGCTGCCAGACTTTCTATATTAACAATAGTCATACTCCCTTCATTATATTTCTTAAGATAGGTCTTTAATACCGGCTCTAATACTTCTTGATTGTTCAATATCCTCTGCAAACGTTCTCCCTTTAATGGCCTGTATTTTGTAGCGCCTACCAATTGCCGTATTTGCTCAACAGTTTCAACATAAGGAGCAATTACACCCACTGCACCTGCATCTTTTACCATGCAAGCTGTAAAAGGATCAGGTGTCGGAATTCGAACAATTGGAGAAATACCCATTGCGGTATAAACCTGACATAAAACTGTTAATTCGGTACGATCCATAGGAATATGTTCTGTATCGAGAAACACAAAATCGATTCCTGAATTTTTAACCGACTTTGACCAAATAGGAGAAGTAGAGACGATACATGTTCCATAAATATTCTCTCCTCTTTTTAATTTATCTAAAAGACTACTAGCCATATTGTTTTATTTTTAATGGAGTTGTTTTGATAATTATTTTATACCGTTGTTCATTTCAAATGTGTTAATGATATAATGAACTAATGCTACAATGATTTAAGATCAGAATAATTAATAGATTCTTATTTATAATAGTAGATAAAATCTTGATTATTCATTACATATTTCACTTTATTTTAATCGATTACTACATTACCCTTTCACTGCATCGAACTATAATTTTATTTTCAAATTAGTTCATCAGCACATCTTCAAATTCCTCATTAATCTCTCAGGTTTGTTATTAGGCATTCACAACATTGACAGAATTCCCCTGTAAGTACAATTCTAAATTACGAACTGCTATATCCATTAATCTGGCTCTTGATTCTAAAGGAGCCCATGCAATATGAGGTGTTATGATACAGTTCTTAGCCTTTAATAATTCGTTATCTATGTCAATTGGCTCGGCAGAAACAACATCAACTGCAGCTCCTGCAACCTTACCACTATTCAAGGCATCTTTAAGATCCTTTTCTACAACCAAAGGCCCTCTTGCAGTATTGATGATCATTATACCATCTTTCATCTTTGCAATATTGATCTTATTGATAATACCTTCTGTTTCTTTGGTTAGAGGACAATGCAAACTAATAACATCCGATGCTTTTAAAAGTTCATCAAGACTGGTATATTTACAAGTATTGGTTTCCAACTCAGGTATTTTTCGACTGCCGGAGGTCAATATATTCATTCCAAATGCCTGGGCCAATTTAGCTGTTGCCCGGCCGATTTGTCCAAATCCTATGATCCCCAATGTCTTACCATCCAGTTCAATTAAAGGAGTATTCCAAAAACAAAAATCTTTGCGCTTTGTCCATTCTCCTTTTTTTACCGCTAAACTATGATCTCCTACATGATGACACATTTCCAGGAGCAGGGCAAGGGTCATTTGTGCAACTGCCGTTGTACTGTAGCCAGGTACATTGGTTACCACCATGCCCAACTCCTTCGCAGTATCCACATCAACTATATTAAATCCTGTAGCCAAGACGCCAATATATTTTACTGAAGGAACATTTTTCAGCACCTCTTTAGATAAAGGTGTTTTATTGGTGAATATTATTTCAGCATCGCCAATGGCTTCAATAATATCTTGATCATTATATGCCGTTCTATCATATATAGTTAGTTCTCCTAATTTTTCTAATCCTTCCCAGCTTAGATCTCCCGGGTTTAATGTGTATCCGTCAAGAACGATTGTTTTCATTTTAATTTCCATTTTTAATCAAATTGTGGTATTGTCAATTGTTCTCCTCCTCTTAGGGCAGATTCATGGGCAATAATTCCAGGTACCGTATAAGCTAAGGCTTCATGAATATCTACCGTAGGTCTTCTGTTTTGAAGACAAGCGGTGACAAATTCATGGGTTATAAAAGTATGAGAACCATGATGGTGGCTTTCATGCCGTAAAGGTTCCGGTAGCATGTCTGTTGCCCACCAATTTGGTTGTTGATAGGCTTCTTTTCTTCCCTTACTTCTTGTAAAACCGGCATCATCTTTTCCTAACTGCTCAGTTCCATAAACTATCATAGGACCAAGCCCCAGAGGATTGGCTGAGTAAAAACTCATTTGATCGCCAATCCAATCTGCCCTTTCACATCCTAAATGGGCACCCTTCCACCAGACATTTACCCGAAAGGAATTTCCTTTGTCAGTGGTAAACATTGCCGATTCATTCCAAAAAGGGTTGTTATACGGATTGTCCTTAAGGATCGGATCATCATCGCCCCAACCGTTACAGGTTACCTGAAGTAAGCGCTCACCGGTTACGCCGATTAAATGCGCTGTACAATGTGTTGGATAGTGCATGGGTGCAACACCATAACGCCAAGTTCGTTTACCATTTTCAAAATAGATGCTCTCCAGTCCCGGATGTTGATATTCTGATTCGCAATAATAGAGATCTCCAAATTTCCCACCCTGATAAAATTTCCTTGCTGATATTGTATGTTGCTGATAATAACTTGTTTCTGCCATCATATAGGTCAGGCCTGATGTTTTTACGGCTTCAAATAAAATTTCAGCTTCTTCAACCGATCCCCAAACAGCAGGAACAGCACAAAGAACATGTTTGCCATGATTCAGACATTCCAACACATGTTTAACATGGTTAGGCCCTTCTGTAAACACACCTACAGCATCAATATTTTTGTCTTTCACTAAGAGTTCCAAAGACTCATAGGATTTGGTGCAATGATACACTTCCATTAATTTATTACGTCTTTCTATTCGTAAATCACTGACCGCTTCAACAATGCAATCAGGATGCTCATGAAACTGAAATTGAGTACCAAATCTACCACCAACAATTCCTATTCTAAGTTTTCTATCACTGCTGGAAAATCCGAAGACGTCATTGGATGAAAGGGAAAGACCAAGAGCAGCAATACCCCCCTGTTTTACAAAATCACGTCGTGAAGTTTTTTTAGAGCTATATTTTGATGCCAAGTTTTTCATATTGTTTCAAGTATAATTTATTGGATTATTTAAACATAATACTATATAAATCAGCATCTTTCATTACAAATCGGAGTCTTACCGGTTTATCATTTATTTCACTTAAATCGGGATTTCCTTTCCAGGTAACTGCCTTTTCTATTTCATTTCCGATGATCTCTTTTGAATTTTCCAATTCAAACCCTTTTATTTCATTTCCTTCTAAATCGAGAATTTCAACTTTCACAAAGCCGGCTGCAGAAGTTGAAAAATTGATCAATAATTGATTTCCTGAAAAACGAATAGGTTTTGTAAGCATTTCTCCCCCCTTGTACGGTGCATGTACCGATGTAAATCCATCAATACGTAATGCATAACGATTTAAATGGGCGGTTGGCTGGGCGTAGTCCTGATTTACATACACGGACATTTCCGTAGGGCTTGTTTGGATAATGTTAAGCGCCGGATAGTTAGAACGAGACACCCAGTTTTGCAGACCTATACCCGGACGAATAAAACTTTCCATAAAAGTTCTGTCATATTCATTTCCACCTCGTGTGGTCATCAATACTGCATCAGAGCAGTCTTTAAAATATTTTGGATTTACATCCAATTTTATGGCTTCTTCTTCAGAAATCACCTGACGATGAGGCATAAACCTTGCCGCAATAGAAATATAAATATGTGGTGCCCGATAATAAGGTGATGTTTGATTGGTATAAAGCTGTTCAAGAGGTGTATCTCCAAATTTCATTTGCACCGGATCTGACCAGTTAGTAAAATCTTTTGATGTGGTTCGGCTAACCGATCTATAGCCCTTATAATCTTCCTTTGTCCAGGTTCTAAAGTAGCAAACATAGATTTGTTCTTCCTCTGACCAAAAAGAAACATTTTGCGAATCAAATGCACTTCCTTCTGCCATGAATACGGGTTTTTTTAAAAGGTTCCAATGGATGCCATCCTCTGATACATAAGCGATCAAACCACTTTTTGAAATTCCGCCAAGGGCTTTAAATTTATGCTTTGGGTCTATCCCATTTCGTGTATCCAAAAAAGGACTAAAATTATGAGTAACCGGAGCAACATTTGATAGTATGACATTATTATTTAAAGTGCCATTTACCTCGTGAATTTTCAAATTTGGCTTACTCCAATTGATGCCGTCTTTTGATTCTGCATAACACGTATGTTCATCAGTTCTGCCATCTTTTCCTGCCGTGGGCAAACCCCTGTAGTACAACCTAAATAAATCTTCATCCTTCATTACTGTGCAATATCCGGAAAATGGCCCTTCCCATGGCTTATCAAATTTAAGTACAGGCCCTTTATCAATTGGTTCATGAAGTTTTAGAGAGGTATTATCTAACTTATCTATTAAATAATAATCTGTAAACAACTCTAATCGGGATCCTATATCAATCGTTTCAGGATTATTTAATGTATCGTTGATGACGTGATTTCCATTATAATTTAAACCAGAGTTATTAGCGGAAATTGAACCTGACAAAAGGATCGGAATAGTAAATATTAAAGCTATTTTTTTCATCTTAATTATTTGTCACCTTCTTTGATCCACGCTTCCGAAAATTGGATATACTTAATTGTATCATCATCGTAAGGTAAAGTATTGTATTTGTGATAACTATAAACAACATGTATCATTCCATCTTTACCTTGAATTATCGAGGGATAGGAATACTTATTCCTCTTCTTAAAATCTTCATTCAGATCGAGCTCTATGTGACGTATGTGACTCCAGGTTTTCCCTTCATCTTCAGAAAGTGAAACTGCCAATGTATATCTTCCGTCTTCAGCATCGTTATAAGCAATTATCCAATGTCCGTTAGTCAGTGTAACAATATCGGAACCTGAACCTTCATTAACGAGGTCAGAATCGGTTACCAAACTCCAGGTCATTCCATTGTCTTTTGATTCACTCGTCATATGACGCTTTGGTTGAGGTCCGTTATCACGCATAAACGCTACGATGGTACCATCTTTTTTTATTGCCATGGAAGGTTGAATGTTTCCGGCTCCCACCAATGGATCACTGAACTGCCATGTTTTTCCGAAATCATCTGTTATTGCCATGATTGAAAATCCAAAGCCATCAGAATAATATGGGATTATGATTCGATCACCAACAAAAACAGGTTTATTCTTTGTCTGCCATCCCATTCTTCTGAAAGACGGATAGCCAAGTTCCGCACGTTCTTTGGAACCGTCTTCAAGAGATATCTGACCGCTCTCGATCATATCTTCACCCCTTGATTTCTCTATTATTTTCTCAGCATATTGGTCAACTATTTTTAATTGTTCTTCTCCAATGCCGTAGCTTTTTAAAGTTTCCCGTTGTGCATTGACCTGTTCTTCAACCGATCTGACAAATTTATCATTGGGCTGTATGCCTCTTTCCGCTTTGTCACCCGGTTTAAAATGAATTACATCTTGCCAATCCCATTTCGGAGCACCGCTTTTTTGCATATAATTTGTGCTGATACGGTATTTTGGTAGGGAGGTGGACCATTGATTTGCAATAACCGTATACCAAACCAGCCAAAGTGTTTTTTGCTGATCGATAAAAAGTACAGGATTTATATCCGGAAAATCCGGAACGTCAGCCATTAAAAATGGTTTGCTCCAGTTCTCTTCTCCTTTTAAAAGGCGAGATCCGAGAATTTTAACGTCATCTGCCCAGCGTTCGCCATAGCCCTGAAACCATGCGGCTAACATATCTCCGTTTGGAAGTTCAACAATGGTTGCTCCGTGAGCATGTTCCTCCTGAGAGGGGAAAATCTCCATTTGGGTAAATTTCTTTTGTGCAACAGAAGAAATTGAAATTAATACTATAATGAATGCATAGAAATTCTTCATAGGGATTTATGGTCTTAAATTTGGTTAAACCTGCCAAACCTATTCTTTTAAAGAAAGAGACGGCGGCTATGTACTTTATTTCATTTCGCTTTATTTTCTAAAAACTTCCGATACGAATTGCACCAATTTACACGAATTCGTTGCTCCGTGAATTTCACGGAGCAGACTTTTAGTCTGCCAACAAGTCTATGGGCTTATATTCCATAGTGATCTATTTTTTTAATTCAGCTTGGACAAAAACAGGAAAGTGATCTGATGGATATTTCACGTCATTCACATCGGCCAATACAGCGTATTTTTTTATAATAATATTGTTTTTGCTGGTAAAAATATAATCTATTCTTTTATTGACGTTTTTACAGGCATCAAATCCGTTGTAAGTGCCTACTGGCCCATAGGGTGGAAGTTGACTGATTGCTTTAGAATCATTTAACTGCTTCGATAAAAATTGAATAGGTTCTTCTTCGGGTTGCAGATTAAAATCACCCATCAAAAACACAGGGAGTTTATCCTTATTGATGGCTTCTATTTTTTTTATGATCAACTCTGTAGATCTTTTACGTGCTTCCACTCCGCGATGATCAAAATGTGTATTGAAAACCCAGAATTTTTGACCGGATTCCTTATTCTTCAATAAAATATAAGTACAGATTCGATTGAGTGAAGCATCCCATCCTCTTGAAGGTTTATCAGGTGTTTCTGAGAGCCAGAAGGTCCCGCTCTTCTGTTCTTTGAAGTTTTGAATATTGTAAAAAATGGCGGAATATTCTCCCACTCCATTTTCTTTGGCATCTCCCCTGCCAATACCCACATATTTATAGGTTTTCAAATGACTATCCAAAAAAACGACCTGATGTTCCAATCCTTCCTGGATACCAAGTACATCAGGTGCATAGAAAAGGATTTGGTTAGCAAAATTATCTTTCCTGTTTGGCCAGGCATTTTCCCCATCCTTAGGGTTGTCCATGCGAATATTATAGGTCATTAATTTGATATTCTGACCATAAGAATAGGTAATTGATAAGAGCATGGTTACCAAAAGTAACACCATTTTTTGTAATGGATGTTTCATAAATTTAAATTTTATTATTTTCATAATATTAAAATGTCTACGTGTTATTTTTTTAAGGCAACGATCTCATAAGCCCCGGAGTCTAATTTAAATATACCTTCATCGTTTATTACATCTACCTTATTTTGAGTATTCAGATCCTTAATAATTAAGGATGAAGTCTTAAAAATTTCCGGAATAACAATCTTTGCAATAGCATCTTTTGGTATCTCAATGTTCAAAGTGAATTTGTTCTCATCAATTTTCCATTTCGATGAGATAAGTCCTTTTTGAGAATTATAAGAACAATTCACCCATTTAATATTTCCAACAGGTTTAGGTGCTATAATGATCTCTTTATATGCCACCGAATTTTCGTCCTGATAAATCCCACCAAGCCCCGAATAGAACCATTCCATCAAATGACCGAGCATCATATGATTGTTAGAAACATTTGTTAAAGCAGCCCAACTTTCTGTTAAGGCCGTAGCTCCTTTTTTTAATTGATATCCATATCCCGGTCTGTCGCTTCTGCTGTTCATTTTATAAAGTACATCCGACCGACTATTTTCACTTAGGACACGAACAAGAAAATGATATCCTATATCTCCGGATGTCAGTGCATAATCGTTATTTTTAATAGATGCTATTAAGTTGTTAAATACTTTTTCTTTGTCGGCTTCCGGGATGATACCGGTATAGAGTGACATGGCATAAGCGGTCTGACTTCCGGTAGAAAAACTCCCTGATTTTTGATCATAATACTTTTCAAGTAAAGCGGTTCTCACTTTTTCAGCGAGCTTGGTGTACTTATTTAAATCCTTTTCAAATCCCAATTTTTTAGCAGTTTTTGCAATTAGCTGTAAATCATAATAGTAGATAGACGTTGCGGTAACTGTTTTTGGTGTCAATTGTGCCTCACCGGGTTGTTTTGGTCCAAGATCAAACCAGTCACCTAATCCGTGATCAAGAAGATTGCCTTGTGACTTTCCTTGTAAATAATCAACATATCGCTTCATCATTGGATATGCTTTTTTCAATATTTGCTCGTCTCCATACCATTTATACAATTGCCAAGGAATGATAACAGATGCACTTCCCCATTCAGGAGAATCTCTAAATCCTTTTGTAAATGCAACATATTCAGGAGCAATATCCGGTACCAAACCGTTATCAAGTTGCGAATCTGTCATATCATCGACAATTTTGCTGTATAACGCATGAATATCATAATTATAATGCATCGATGGACCAATAAGATAGGTTTGTTCCAGCCAGCCTAGCTTTTCACGATGTGGACAATCCGTAGCTACACTCGCCATATTGCTCTTGATGCCCCAATTGATCAATTCAAAAATTTGATTAAAAAGTGTATCAGAGCAGTTGAATTCACCAACAATTGGTGAAGAGTTACGGGTGTGAAGCATTTTAAGTTCCAGAACCTCTGTCTTTTTTGTAGCATCTTCAGGTTCACTGATCTCAATTTCTGCATATCTAAAACCGTAATATGTAAATCTGGGTTGCCACTCTTCTATACCGTCTCCGCTTAAAATATAATTAAATTCGTAGGGACCACCACCACTTTTTTGTGTAACATCTCCATCTTTATTAAGGAGTTCATCAGGCCGAATTCGAATTTGAGTACCTCTATTTCCTTTTACTTTTAATGAGATAATTCCCGACGCATTTTGTCCGAAGTCGTAGATAGTCTTACCGCTCTTGGATTTTGAAATTGTTTGAACTTCAAATTCTTGCATCACCTTTAAAGGAAAATCCTTTTCAGGAATAAGTTTATTTGTAGAATCATTGATTATCACAGGAGTTTCCCATTTGGAATCATCAAAGCCTCCGGCACTCCAATCCTCTTGTTCTAATCGGGCATCGTAATCTTCTCCTCCAAAAATACTGCTGAATACAATAGGGGAGTGGCTCACTTTACAATCCTCATCAGAAATAATATTTTTGATGCTGCCATCACTATATTTGATAGTTATATTAAATATAAGTTTGGGGTAGCCATAAGCAATTACCAATTTACGGTACCGTTCATTGTTGACATTATAAAATCCGTTTCCTACAATAGCACCGAGTGCATTTTCTCCTTTTTTAAGAAGATCTGTTATGTTGTATGTATTATATAAGTTATGCTTTTGATAGAAACTCCA
>Ga0164315_10001912_pt1 | contig 15848 bp, 13 predicted proteins | sample GuaBasSedimGuay6_FD_113737 | JGI IMG/M metagenome (GOLD analysis project Ga0164315, IMG submission 113737) | Subseafloor sediment microbial communities from Guaymas Basin, Gulf of California, Mexico - Guay6, Core 4569-2, 0-3 cm | ecosystem: Environmental > Aquatic > Marine > Hydrothermal vents...
ATTAGTAATAATTGTTTATTGCAAAAAATCAGTTATTTACCTCTTATTATTAGAAATCAATAAAAATATTTGCTTAAAACTGTCATAGACTTCAAAAATTACACCAAACTTCTAAATGACAGACAATTAGGTAAATACTATCGTCTTAAATAAATAGTACCATCCGAATTCATATAATATTTAATAATTTGATATCCGATTGTAACTACTAAATTTTAGATAAACACATAGTAACATTTTGTTTAAAAAGAAAACATCCATCGAAATTTGTACTACAATACTTATTCCCTCTATTTCCACAATTGCCCATTCCCGTATTTCCCAATTAAATATCTGTCCGAATCAAAAACAATTGTGTTCATTTGTGAACGAAATTTGAATTTTAGAAATATGATTACTTTTGTAAAGTTCAGTAACACAGTTTAGTACCTTAGGTGGTATAATTTATGTATTATTAAGAATTTATTTTTTTACACAAAAACCATAATAATGAAGAGATTTACTTATGTAATTGTTGCTTTGATTTTATTCTCAGGAATGAAGTTAAAAGCAGATGAAGGAATGTGGCTTCCTATGTTTATCGACAGATTGAATTATGTTGATATGCAGAAAAAAGGACTACAATTAACTCCTGAAGAAATTTATAGCATTAACAACTCTAGTTTGAAAGATGCTATTGTTGGCCTGTCAAACAGCCCTAAACCTAGTGGCTATTTTTGTACTGGTGAAATTGTTTCATCACAAGGATTATTGTTCACCAATCACCACTGTGGATTTGGAGCAATTCAGAAGCACTCAACTGTTGAACACGACTATCTTGCCAATGGTTTCTGGGCAATGAACAAAGGCGAAGAACTGGCCAATGAAGACCTTACCGCTTCATTCCTAATAAGAATGGATGATGTTACCGACAGTATTGTCCCAATGATTAGTGATACGCTTGAAGGTTCAGACCGTACTGCTGCAATCAAGGAAATAACTTCACGATTGAAAAAAGCCGCTGCCGAGGATGGAAAATACAATGTTGTTGTAAAAAGTTTTTTTGAAGGCAATGAATATTATTTATTTGTTTATGAGGTTTACAGTGATGTACGTCTGGTAGGCGCACCACCATCATCAATTGGAAAATATGGTGGAGATACCGATAACTGGATGTGGCCTCGCCATACTGGTGACTTTTCAATTTTCAGAGTTTACACAGCACCAGACGGAAGTCCTGCTGAATACTCTGAAGAGAATATTCCAATGAAACCTAAGCATCACCTCCCTGTTTCACTTGATGGTGTAAAAGAAGATGATTTTGCAATGATTTGGGGTTTCCCTGGAGGCACTGAAAGATATTTAACTGCTGAAGGCATTAGTTTTAAGACAGAATATTATTTCCCTCCACTGATTGAAGTTTTTGGAAAAAAACTTGAAACATGGAAAACCCATATGGATAATAATCAGGCTGTAAGAATTAAGTATGCTTCACAATATGCACAAACTGCTAATGGCTGGAAATATTTTATTGGACAAAATCGAGGAGTAAAAAAACTTGATCTTATTGGTACTAAAACAGAATATGAAAAGAAATTTCAAAACTGGGTGGATGCCGATACTGACAGAAAAGAAAAGTATGGTAATGTTTTAACGGATATTGATCAGGCATATATTGATATGTCAGAAGGAATTACACCTCTTATTTATGCTAGCATTACTGGTGTAGGTGGTAGTGGAATTATTGGATATGCTCAGGAGTTTTCTGGTTTCCAGGGATTACTGAAACAGCAGAAAGAAGAAAAGGACAAGAAGAAAAAGGCTAAAAAGGAAAAGAAAATTACTGAAAGTGCAGAAGGAATGATTGAAGGTATTTCAGAGCATTTTAAGGATTACGATATGGCAACAGACAGGGATGTATTTGCCGAAATGACAAAGCTTTATTATGAAAAACTTTCTTCAGATATGCAGCCTGAATTATTAGTTGACCTTTACAAGAAACACGATGGTGACTTTTATGCAATTGCAGATTATGTATTCGAGAAGTCAATGTTTGGAGATGCTGCAAAAACAGAGGCATTTTTAAAAGACCCAAGTCTTAAAGTTATTGATAAAGACCCAGGTTTTATTTTAATGCAGCAGTTTATGGCTAATATTATGACTGCCTCAGGAAACTACAAAAAAGGTGGCGCTACAATGTCCAAAGCAGAAAGACTTTATATGCAGGCAATGCGCGAAATGGAACCTGATAGATACTTCTATCCAGACGCTAACTCTACAATGAGGTTTACATATGGTCAGGTTTTCAGTTATGATCCAGCCGATGCAATAACATATGATTATGTTACTCACCTAAGTGGTGTAATTGCTAAGGAAGATCCTGATAATGATGAGTTTGAAGTTGCTCCTAAGTTGAAAGAACTTTACGAAGCAAAAGACTATGGTCCTTATGCCAATGATGATGGTCGTATGGTGGTTTGTTTCCTTACTAATAATGATATTACAGGTGGTAATTCAGGTTCTCCTGTTATGAATGGAAACGGCGAGTTAATAGGCTTAGCATTTGACGGAAACTGGGAAGCAATGAGCAGCGACCTTGCATTTGCACCAAAGCTTCAGCGTACAATTGTTGTCGATGCCCGTTATGTATTATTTATCATCGATAAATTTGCTGGCGCAGGTCATTTAGTTGACGAACTAACAATTCGCAAAACCATTCCTCAACCAGAGAGAATTGAATTTTTAGAAGATGTTCCTGTAGAGGAATAAAAATACACAACCAAAATTAATCCCAGGCTTGTCTCTTAATTGGGGCAAGCCTTTTTATTTCTGCCATGCCAGCAGGCAGGTTGACTCTTTTTTCTTTTATCTTGATTCCTATTTATCACTCATAAAGAAAATCAAACTCCCGCCTTTAATTATTTCGCTATGCAAAATATAATTTCGATAAAGGGTTTTGCCATTTAGTTTTATTTTATCCACATAAACATTTTCAGGGGATTGATTTTTAATTTTAATCTCAAACACATTTACGTTTTCAAGATTCAAACTTGCTGAAACAACCAAAGGACTTCCTAAATCATATTTTTCTGATCCCGGACTTTTTGCGCTGAACCCCAGAGGACTAATATCGTAATTGTAATCTACTGGTATTTGGGTTATTGACAGAGTTAAAATGAGTAACCTAAATTTATATAAAACCCATCATCAACAGAAGGTGTTATTTCAGTAAAAATATAGCTAGATTTGAGTTTATACTTTAATCCAACTGCACAATTAAATACAGGAGTGAAATAGAAGTCGTTTTCAGTTCCATTGATCTCATAGTTACTTATAATATAAGAGTTCGTTATGTCAATTCCTAAACCTATTCCTGCATATGCGTATGGTATAACTTTTCGAGGATTACCTTGGTAGCTTAAACCAAATGGTATGATGCTTAAAAAATGTCCCCTGTAATAATATGTATAATTTTTAATTGTAAATATTTCAGGTATTTCACTTTCACCCCAATATCGATAACTTATACCAATTATAGTTGAAAAATTCATAGTTTTTTCAATTCTTGTTTTGTTTCTATATGCGCTGAATCTAAACAGCGTTCGTCCAGTTCCTGTGCGAAGAGGTATACCTATAGCAAAATCATATGTTAATTTATAATTTTCTTCGTATATACTTGAAGGAAAAGCTTTTTCAAAGTCATTGTTGTACTGCATAATATATTTACTGATATCATCATCACGAAACTTAACCGTATTTAATGATTTTTTTGTTTTGTGGTTTTCAGTTATATATGATAAAAGTGCTAAATATTTTTCATTAATTTGATTATATGTTTTACCATTACTTTTAATTACTTTCTTTGTAGGAGCTGTTAAAGTAACTGAGAGATTTGTATCTGACCTCACAAGAAATATTTTGTATTTATCAGAATTTTTCTTTCTCACCATGTACATTTTTATCTTACCATTTACAATTTCTTTACCAAATTCAACAGCAGTATCATTTTTTTGTGGGATTGATTTAAATGTCCTTCCAGTATTAAAACTAAATCCGCTAATTTGTGAAGGAGTATATATCATATAATTCTCTTCAGATAGATCGTGATGAAACTCCACACTATTGCTGAGTTTTGAGTCGATATCGTCTCTCAAATAACCATGTATAGTGTCTTGATTATTTGTAATGATATACCCTGATAAATCTTTAACTTGAGCATTTATTTGTAGTTGTATAATGACTAATACAAATAGAAATATAAAATGTTTAATTTTCATTGTCTTTAGATTAATAATTTAAAATATGGATTTATTGATATGTATAGTGTTTAATTCTTTTTATCACTCATAAAGAAAACCAAACTCCCGCCCTTTACAATCTCGCTATGCAAAATATAATTTCGATTAAGGATTTGGCCATTGAGTTTTATTTTATCCACAAAAACATTTTCTGGTGATTGATTTTTCGTTTTAATCTCAAAGATATTTCCGTTTTCAAGATTCAAACTTGCAGAAACAATCAAAGGACTTCCTAAATCATATTTTTCTGATCCCGGACTAAGAGGGTAAAAGCCCAGAGAACTAAAAATATACCAAGCTGACATTTGTCCTGCATCATCGTTACCACATAAACCATCTTCTGAGTTTGAATACATGCTTTCTAGTATCATTCTTACCCTTTCCTGAGTTTTCCACTCATGGTCTGCATAATTGTACAAATATGCAATATGATGACCTGGCTCGTTACCATGAACGTAGTTTCCAATAATGCCATCACGGGTAATATCTTCTGTTGCATTTATGTATTTGTCATCTAACTGCATCGTAAAAAGCGAATCCAGATGTGTGGAAAATTTCTCTTTTCCTCCCATCAATTCAACCAATGCATCTGGATTGTGCGGCACATAAAGGCTGTAATTCCATGCATTTCCTTCAATAAATCCTTGTCCGTGGGTACTGAGCGTATTGAAATCTTTTTTCCATTCTCCTGATGAAAATTTAGGTCTCATAAAACCAATATCAGAATCAAATAAATTTCTGTAGTATTCAGATCTCCTTAAAAATTCTGCTTCAGTATTTTCATCACCCAACATATTGGCCATTTGTGCTATGCACCAATCATCATAGGCGTATTCAAGAGTTTTTGAAACAGATGAAGAGTTCTTATCTTCTGGCACAAAGTCAAATTCCTTGTAAAAGGAAATGCCATCATAATAATCATTATTGGCCGTTTGTATGCTGGCCTGAAGATATTCCTTTTTCTTGTCAATAACCCCTTTTACCATAGCATCGGCAATAACAGAAACGCTGTGGTAACCTATCATACACCAGTTTTCGTTGGCATAATGTGACCAGACAGGCAGCATTTTATGAACGCTTTGATTAAAATGTGCCATCATGGATTCAATCATGTCCTTATTTCTACTTGGCTGAACAATATTGAAAAGAGGATGCAAAGCACGGTAAGTATCCCAAAGAGAAAAAACCGTGTAATTTGTGAAGTTGTCTGCCCTATGAATATTTTGATCGAGGCCTTTGTACAAACCACCCACATCCATGTAAATATGGGGACTTAAAAAAGTGTGGTAAAGTGCAGTGTAAAAAGTTGATCTTTGGGTTTCGTTCTGAAATTCAGCATTAATTAAACTCAATTCTTTATTCCATAGTTGCTGTCCATGATTTTTTACTTGTTCAAAATCCCAATGTGGAATTTCAGCTATGAGATTTTTCAAAGCACCTTCAGTACTTGTTGAAGAAAGGGCAACTTTTACTTTTATTTCATTATTAGTATTAAACCTGAAATATGCTTTTATTTTTCTGCCAGCCATTTCCGGAAAATTCTTTGTTTCATCAAACTTCCTCCAAAAGCCACGGTAAATTGAACTATCATATTTTTCATGACCATAATCAATTATGGGCTCTGAGAACACCATTGCAAAATAAACAGTCTTCGTTCTTGCCCATCCTGCTGTTTGTCGGTAGCCAGTTACCAGTGTGTCGTTTTCAACTCTTACAAAAGTCCACACATTCTTTTCATCATAATTGTAGATGCCAGCCATAAGGTCGAAAATGATATTTGCAGTATCCGTCTCGGGAAAAGTGTATTTATGAAACCCAAGTCTTGTGGTTGCTGAAAGTTCGGCTTTAATACCATAATCTTCCAGAAAAACACTGTAATAATCTGGTTCAGCAATTTCAGTGTCATGAGAAAACCTTGATCTGTAACCACTCTCAGGGTTGGCAGCCGTTCCCGGATTTAACTTAATCACTCCTGTTGTGGGCATTATCAGTAAATCACCAAGATCGCTATGGCCAGTGCCACTAAAGTGTGTATGGCTAAATCCAACTATTGTTTTATCATCATACTGATATCCAGAGCAGTATTTGTACGCCTCAGGATTGTATGAACCATTTAACTCGTATGCAACAGTATCTGTTTCAGGACTTAATTGAACCATCCCAAAAGGAACAACTGCTCCTGGAAAAGTGTGGCCCATATTTTTAGTGCCCACCATGGGATTTACGAAATCACAATAATTGATTATTTCCTGGCTAAATGCCGGAGATGAAATCAATAGAAAAACTATTAAATATTTAATGGCATTTTTCAAGGTATTGAAGATTAATTTATGATAAGTTTCCTAATAAGCTTTGTATTGTCAAAGTTTAAAACTACAAAATAAATACCCTTATTATTTGAAATAAATATGTTTTTTAAATCATAAGTATCATTGTCAACATTAATGTTTTTCACAAACCTCCCATTTACATCATAAACAATAATTGAATTCGCATTTGAAATATTGTTAATTGATATGCTTCCTTCAGATGGATTTGGAAATATTATTAAGTCATCATATTTATTAGTTGGTAAAGATGTGTAGGTACTTGTCAGCGAAGTTTCACCAAGCAAGACAGGACTTTTGTCTGCCTCGTTGTACATTGCCCTAAAACGATCGATATCTTCAGATGAATACGAAAACATATCTTCTAACCATTTATTGGTCACAGTTTGGTAATACACTTTTGTTGTAACTGTAATATCGTTGATATTTTCATTGGTAGGAATATTAAAATGAACTTTGTCCATTCCGCTACCTTCATTTCCATTTATTTTATTAAAGTCAGAGTCGGTTAATGCGTTACCAACAATTTCAGTTGTATCGTAACTAAAGTGTGTTGTCGTAAAACCCGTTGGTGGAATACGATTATCTTTTAACTGTATTGCCGATCTTTCAAGAACTGTTGTGTAATCACCATTTACATCACCCATTACCAATTCGTAAATCTGAACCTGATCGGAATTGCTGATAATATTATGATGCGACTCGAAGGAAACATCTTCCGAGATTAAATTGTATTCGCTGTCGGTTTTTCCACTATGAAAAATGGTATCTCCATTGCTGTTAATGGCAAATAATTCCACAAAAACTCGTCTGCTGGGATATGCTGTTGGGAGTTTATGTCCGGCAAGGTTAGCCAATTCAACAACCACAAATAATGTATCAAGAACACGGTCTTGTTCCACCATGCTTAAGCCCAGAGTATTTAGTTGCAAATTTTCATATGTCCGGCTAATAGAACTATCAAACTGAATGGCATCGGCAGTAATGCCCAACTCATCAATATTATTTTTTAAAACCTTAAGCATAAATACATTTGCTCCTGCAAAGTGATGTTTACCAAATGGTGTTCTGCCATCAAGCCATGGTGGCATAGAACTTATTTTTACAATATCATCAATTTCAGGTACATGACACGAATAGCATGAAGTACCTTCTTCGTGGTAAATAGAGTTTTCCCACTCCTGATATGGCGACTGCTCCACAAACTCACCACCAGTTGGAACACCATTCAAATCAACTGGATTGGTGATAAGCGTATGACATGATGCACACATTCGGCTGTCTTTAATATGCTCACTGTAAACAGGCTCAAAACCTGTATTATTAATCATAGGATTTGCAAAGGGATTTATATATGGTCCGTATATTTTTTGTTCCTGACTGGTAACAAAATTTCCCGAAGAATTACCCATGGACTCAGGAGTAATTTGATGACAAACAGTACATGAAACGCCATCCATTGCCAGAGGGTCTGCTTTCATTTCCTCGATTGTGTAATGATCTTCACCATTGTAAAAAGCCTCCAGACTTCCCATGGGAGCATGGCACCGAATACAAACGGTTTCTATTTCATCCTTTAACTGAGGATTTACAAGTGTTTCGTGAGAGACTTTTGCCTGCCAGAAAGGGTCTCGTGCAGCATTAGCCATCATTGTTGAGCGCCAGTCGTTAACAATTGCTACTGACTCACCTTGTTGATTAGTTTGTGAATTATGACACATCATACATGATCCTGCTCCAGCAAAATAATCGTTGTACAAATCTGGTGGATCAATAGCAAATGATGATGTTTGACTGTTCCACTGTTTATGAAAACTTTGTGCAAAAGTGCTTAGAGATATAAGAGAAACCCATAGAAGGAGCAGTAATTTTTTATTCATAGAAAATTGTGTTTGTGATGGCAAATATATTTATCCTACCTCTTAATACCAAATATTGAAGGTTTTCGTTTGTCAGTAATGAGGTTATTAACTCTTGCATTGTTATTATTAAGTTTGCATATGTTTGGACAGAAAGGGTTTAAAGATGAGCAGAAGAATTACATTAGAGTTGTAATAGCCTATGCTGATAAATCTGACGAGATAAATACTCATGTCGCTAAATTGGGAATTGATATCTCTAAATTAGAGATCTTCATCAGGATATTTAAAAAGGAAAGAGACATCGAACTCTGGGGCAAGAATATTGATGCTGAAAAATACATTTTGATAAAAAAGTATCGGTTCTGTAGTTTTTCTGGAAAATTGGGACCTAAGCGTAAGCAGGGTGACAAACAGATTCCTGAGGGCATTTATTATATTGACAGATTTAATTATGTTAGTAATTTCTTTCTCTCACTAGGTTTAAACTACCCCAATAAATCTGATGCAATATTAAGTGATAAAAATAATCCGGGAGGTGATATTTTTATTCATGGAAACTGCGTTACCACTGGTTGTATTCCCATAACTGATGATAAAATAAAAGAACTTTACGTTTATGCTGTAGAGGCAATAAATAATGGTCAGGTTAGAATCCCTGTTCATATTTTTCCGACAAAAATGCATCATCATAAATTTAAGGAACTCAAAAAGAGTTATTCAGACAATACCGAATTAATTGAATATTGGGAGAACCTAAAACCTATTTACGATTCTTTTGAGGAGAATAAAAAACTGCCAATTGTTTTGAGTGATATCAATGGCAAATACTTTATCGAACCCTAGAATATTTGTTAAATTTGTATGACTTTATTTTTTAAATAGCCTAATTATGAGAAGCCATTTCATATTTGTTTTCATAATATTGAGTGTGTTTTCTGCCTATTCGCAAATAAAAACACTTAGGGGTTTTGTCCTCAATGAAACAAATGTGGAAATAGTTGAAGGAGCAAAAGTGGGACCGGATATTTCTGGAACTTTTGTAATAACCAATAAAAAGGGTAAGTTTAAGATTAGTTTGCCAAATAATTATTACGACACAATTGTGATAATACACTCGGATTATTATTCACAAATAATAAGAGTAGAAAAGGGATTAATCAAGCCCAAGTCTAAAAAGTTTTTTTTAAAGCCATTGACAATGAATATTGATTCGATGTTTTATGAGGCCTTTGAAGAAAACAAATTAGTAACAGGAAGGGCAAGCGACCCATTTGCTTCAGTTGACTTAACAGGCGTTTCTATTTCGTTGACCAATGGTCTTGTTGTAGGCGAGTCAGGTAGTAGTGGAAGGTTTTGGGTTGCTGTGCCCGATGAAACAGATTCTCTAGTTTTCACTCACACGGATTATTTTGCAACATCAATTAAACTAAAGGATGGAAGATATGAATATATAAATCTTGGCTTTGTTAAATTGACAAAAAAGAAGATGACTCTTGAAGATACTATCTGGAGTAACTACAAAAACGCCCTGTCCGTTGCTATTAATGAAATTACAAACGGGGGTGTTGCGCTAAGGTACCAGAGGTATTTCAGTAACAATCAGTCGTTAGGACTGTATGCAACATATTACCTAGGTTTTGGCATTGAATTGATAGGGCTTCAAAAGATGAGTTTTGACGGGTTTAAAGTTTCGTTAGCCTATAGGCGTTTTACAGACCGAAAGATAAAAAAAGGCCTTTACGGCGAGGCTAGAATTTCTGGTGGTTATTTTAATTTTGGTGATCTTTATTCAGGTAGTGCCTTTGACGGTGTTTCGGCTCCTGATGAATTCTTAAGTATGGGACTAGGCATAGGTGGTGGTTTTTTTACTAAGTTGGCAAAATTAAAACATGGTTTTTTAAACTTTTATCTTGGATTGCAATATTTTCCAATTTACCATCAGGAAAAAGGTTTCTATGAGCACGATGAAAAACATTCCTCCGTTAGTAATTATGGGTACTGGTACTCACATGGACCAGGAAGTATTGTTGAAATTAAAATAATAGTTGGAGGTTTGTTTTAGCCCACAAAAAAACCCGATCAACAATCTGCTGACCGGGTTTGTGTATTATTATGTATTTTATTAACTACACTTTAAAACTGTAGTTATTTGATATTTCGCAGTCTCGATATTGTTACCACCAGTAACTTTTTTGTAAGCACTACATGCGCCGGAATTATTTCCATTGCCTTCGTGTGCCTGACCGATTTCAAAATAGATATCTGATTTGTCTCCTTCATTAAGTTCAAGGGCTTTGTTTGCGGCCTCTATTGCTTTTGAATATGCTTTTGACTTATTGTAAGCAATGGCAAGATAATAGTAAGTGTCTGCAGTTGCAGCAGCATATTTCATTGATGCGGTAAGATACTCAGCAGCTATGGCACCATGCTCCTTACTTAATTCTGTTGTTCCTTCTTTTAGAAGCGCCTTTGATGCAAGTGATTTTGTTTTTCCAACATATTTTGCTGCTTTAGAGTTGCCAGCACCATTTTCAATTGCTTTATCTGCATTCTCCATCATAAGAGTCATATCACCCTTTTCCTTGTAAACAAGTGCTTTTCCGTAAAATGCATTAACACATGTTGGTTTAATAGTATGGGCTGCATCATATTCAAGAAGAGCCTCATCTAACTTACTATCTTTTATTAGAGTAAGTCCTTTAGTAGAATAGACCTTTGCAATATAATTTATGTCCTTAGTTTTTTTGCTGTTGTCTCCAATTTCTTCTGACAAACTCAAACTCTTCCTAAAATAAGAAATTACATCATCAAACTTTCTTTTTTTGTAAAGAGCAATTGCATTTTTGTAATATGAATTATTTAATTGCTTTTGAACATTTGCTTTCAAATCATCTGCCTCAAACCCAACTGTATTGCAAAAATCTAGCGCTTCCTCAAAAGACACTATTGCTCCGGCATAATCCTTAGCGGTATATTTTTCGTTTCCATCGTTGTAACTTGTTCCTGCCTCATCCATTGATTGAGCAAATATATTTGCTCCTAAAAACAGAACCACTGTGAAAATCATTATTTTCTTTAACATGCTAAAATATAATTAATTGATAAAAAATTAGTTTCGGGCGGCGAAGATATAAATAATGTTTAATAGGGCAACCCTTGTTTGTTAAACAAGCTTAATTAACAGTATTTTAGCGAAAATTTGAAATATGGATAATTTGAAAAGAAAAATGAGTGAATCAGCAATTCTCCGTTGGGGAATACTGATTTTGGTTGGTTTTGTTCTTTCGGTTAACTATTATTTTTATGATGCTTTTTCAACCCTCAAAGACCAATTAATGTCGGAGTTCGGGTTTAGTAATACTCATTACGGACTTTTTGTAGCATTCTATTCCATTCCCAATACTTTTCTTCTAATGGCAGTAATTGGGGGCGTAATTCTCGACAAATTCGGAATCCGACGTACAGGATTTATGTTTGTTGGTTTTATGGCTTTTGGTGCTGTTCTTACAGCTTATGGAGCATCAAACTATTATTCTGATGGTGGCATTGGATATGGGTTAATGAGTTCTTTTCTTCCATCGTACTCGCCCGAATTGAAAATGATGCTTTTGGGTAGGTTTTTCTATGGGCTTGGTGCCGAAACAAGCATTGTTGTTGTTAGTAAGATCCTTGTAAAGTGGTTTAAGGGTAAGGATTTGGCCCTGGCATTTGGTCTGAAAGTTGGTTTCGGTCGACTTGGAACTTTTGCCGCTCTTCAGCTTTCTCCTCGTATACTAGAGGAGACACAACTTAGTACTGCCATATGGTTTGCTGCCGTACTTGTTTTAATTGGATTATTGGCCTTTATGGTTTACATGCTTATTGATATTAAATATGATAAAGAAGTGAAACCTGAAGTTTCTACAACTGAAAAGGAAGGCTTTAAACTGAGAGATATTGGAAAGATTTTGGGTAACCCAGCCTACATGTACATAGCCCTTTTGTGCGTTACATTTTATTCTGCAGTTTTTCCTTTTTTGGCCTTTGCCCCTGATTTTTTTAATAATAAGTTTGATATGACGAATGTTCAGAGTGGGGAAATAACTTCATTGCTTCCGCTAGGAACATTGCTTTTCACTCCTTTATTTGGTTTTTTAATAGATAAATATGGAAGAGCAGCCAGTGCAATGATTTTTGGCTCAGCACTTTTATTGATAATACACTCGATATTTGCATTTACCGATATTCAACCACACCTACCCATGATTTTATTAGGCATTGCATTTTCATTGGTTCCTGCATCCATGTGGCCAACCATGGTAAGACTTGTTGATGAAAAGCAGATTGGTACGGCCTATGGTTTAATGTATTCCATTCAAAATCTCGGATTGTTTGGATTTCCAATTCTTGCAGGGATTATTCTTGATGCTACAAACTCAGGAGATGTAGAAAAACTCAATTACACACCTACAATTATTATGTTTGCGTTTTTGGGTTTATTGGGTTTGGTATTTTCACTACTACTTAAGAAGACTGATAAAAAGCATGGCTTTGGTATTGACTTGCCTCTGAATAAAAAATGATAATTTGATTGTAAAGACGCATTACAATGCGTCTCTACGGTAATGCGTTTTTATTTGTTGTTAAACAAATCGTCAAACCAATTTTTGGGATTATTAATGATGTAATATTTTATCGATTGATATTCTGTTTCACTACGGATAATATGATCAAGAAATCTGGTTTGCCAACCAAAATCTGGATTTATTTTTCTTGCCTGTAATTTTATTGTTCCCTTAATCCCACGTAAAATCGCACCTAAATTTTTTGATTGTGGACCAAATTTATTTTTTGGTTTTATGTATTCAAACCATTTGGGTATGTATTTTTTGTTTTGCATGTTAGAGACGCATTGCAATGCGTCTCTACAACCGTAATCCGAATTCAAATCATTTTCGTATCGATTGTAATCGTTTCTATCAATTTCGATTATGCAATGGAAATGGTTTGGCATTACGGTAAAAATATCCAAATTTAAATTCATGTCGGCACGAATGTTAGGGGTAATGACCAATTCATGTTTAACAATTTTACCAATTTCAGATAGAATAATTTTACCATCAATTATTTTTCCCAGATGATGTTGTCTGTCTTTGGTAACTACAGTTACAAAATATTTGGCCTTCCAACCATAATCCCAATTTTGTAATCGTGCCGATTCAATGCGGAATTTATTTCTGAATTTTGTCAATGTTGTGGGTTTTAGACAAAGATAATAAATTATATTTTTAATGGCATTTTGTTGTGGAGACGCATTGCTGTTGAGACGCATTGTTGTTGAGACACATTGCAATGTGTCTCTATCAGTAAATATTTATTTTGAATAATTTGGGTTTATTTCAAAATCCTTTGTCTCTTCTTCCGTTTTTTTTAAGATAATTTTATGCCCATCTACCACATTAATTTTTTGAGTACCATCTACATGCACCTCTTCTACATCCCATTTTAACTTCGCTAGTTTTCTTGCCTCCTTTTCATTACTGGCAACAACAAATACCAAATGATGATCTTCCATTAAATGGTTTTTACGGATTTTACCCCCCAGAAGAACTGCGAATAGATTTGGTTTAGTCATATTTTTTTGTTTTTGAATTAATGATGAAAATAGTCAAATTTCTTAAATATTAGATAACTTTGTAAACAGTTATTGATATTCAGATGATCTCAATACAGTTTAAACGGAACAAGAATTAGTATGACTGAAGATATATTACATTTTCAAAAATTAGATTTTGAAGGTTTAAAAACCTTAGTGAAATGGGCTGAAAATGAAGGCTGGGATCCTGGTCTGTATGATGCTGATGTTTATTGGGCCACTGATCCCGATGGGTTTTATGGATATTTTCAGGAAGGGGAATTGATAGCGGGTGGCTCAATTATTTCTTACAATGGTGAATTTGGATTTATGGGCTTCTTTATTGTTAAGCCTGAATATCGTTCCATCGGGATTGGTAGAAAACTCTGGTATCAGCGAAGAGACAAATTGCTGTCGCGGTTAAAAGATGGAGCCGTAATAGGAATGGATGGAGTTGTTGAAATGCAATCATTTTATGAAAAAGGAGGATTTGAAACTGCCTTTAGAGATGAGCGTTATGAAAAAATTGGCATTGCTTTTAAAGTTGATAGAAATATTTCTTCCATAAATGATAATGATATTGAATCAATCTTGGCATACGACAAAAAATGTTTTGGGTTTTCACGTCCTCAATTTTTAAATCCTTGGTTAAAAACGCTTAACAACAAAACGTTTAAATATGTTGAAGGTGGAGAACTTAAAGGATTTGCAATTGTAAGAAAAACTATTGCAGGATACAAAATAGGTCCTCTTTTTGCAGATAATGAGAATATTGCAGAAGAACTTTACAAAACTTGTTTAAATTCGGTTATTGGAAAAGCGCTTTACCTTGACATACCCGTCATTAATCGAGGAGCCCTTAATCTCATTAAAAAGTATGAAGCAACATATGTGTTTGAGTGTGCACGAATGTATTACGGAAATCCTCCAAATATTGATATGAATATGGTTTTTGGAATTACTAGTTTTGAGTTGGGTTAATTCTTTAGATTAGTTTAGCAGAAAACATAACCAATTAATAGTCCATATACCTTACCCGTTCCTTCAGTGCAATCAGGCTCTTAAAGATAAGTTCCTTTTGATTATTGTTATCATCAGAACTTTTGTAAGTACATCCCAATGCATCTGCCAGATTAGTAAGTCCAGCTTCTGTGTCAGGATAATCTTGTCCATTGTATTTGTACACGCAATCAGCACCTGTTTCACAACAAACTTCAACTATTTTCTCTATGCCACAGTCTAGAATTTCGTTCATATCCTGCTGTGCACAGTTTTCACCAACTGATCCTTCACAACCTGAAATTGAAAACGAAATTACAGTTATAATCACAATTGCCAACAACGATTTTAATATTTTCATCTGACTATATTTTATTTAATTATACGAATTCCTTTTCCAACTACTTGATACAAAATTAAATCATTTTAGGGAACTTAATTTAATAATTAATTGAATATCCATTATTATACTCCTTTTTAAATCCAAACTTATTTTTCTGGTATTGTAACGGATAATCAAATTGTGGAGGAGAAAATTCAGGCGTTGAGCGAGAGGATGTATCAAAAAACCCCACAAAACTCATATTTATTTTGCAGGGTTATTATTTAGTTATTGTGTAATATCAAATTAACGTTTTTGTAACTTACCACTGCTGAGTAATCTACCCGAATGACTTGTTGCACGATATACATACATTCCAGCTACTAGTTGGGTAAGATTAAGTTGACTGCATTTTTGTTCAGTAAGGTTTTTCCTAACAACAATCTG
>Ga0164315_10001913_pt1 | contig 15847 bp, 24 predicted proteins | sample GuaBasSedimGuay6_FD_113737 | JGI IMG/M metagenome (GOLD analysis project Ga0164315, IMG submission 113737) | Subseafloor sediment microbial communities from Guaymas Basin, Gulf of California, Mexico - Guay6, Core 4569-2, 0-3 cm | ecosystem: Environmental > Aquatic > Marine > Hydrothermal vents...
ATACAGTAATACATAATAGCTTGTGGTATTTTTGCAGATTCTATAGCTCTTTTTATATCTTTATATTTAATTCTTCTTTTTGACCCACTCATCTTCATCATCTGTCTAACAAGCTTTACCCTCCATAACCAAGGAATATAGTGGGTGTTAATTCCGAGCATCCTATCACCAGATTTACCTATTAAAATGATAAGTGGAAGTGTGTCATAATATGGTAATACTTTTTTATTATCTGCAAATTTTGGCATATATGCAAATAAAAACATTTCACCTAATCGCATTTTATTGGGGGATTTAACCGTTGGTATTTTATAATCACCAACTGTTTCATGATCTTCTTTATCAATCAATTCAATTAATTTTAAAACACTCTTAGGTAGTCCAGCCATATAACCTACTTTTTATTTATAATGTAAGATATTTCTTGAGCCATTTCACATATCTCACAATAATTAATTTCTTTATCACTTAAATCCATAAACTCTATATTCATTACACCAATCACATTTTTATTTATATCTAATAGTGGGGCTTGTAAAAACCATTTAATACCTTGCTCTTTCAATGAAAATTTCACATTAGAATCATGAATATCCTCAACGATATATTGATATACTCCTAGAGGTCTTTCACACTTATTGCCATGTTCTTCACAATACTTATTTGTAACTCTCTTAGCTATTTCATTATCAGAAAATAAAGCTGATAATATAGGCCACACTGTTATAGCCATAATATTTTGAAAATTTGGCGATTCATAAGTTATACCATTATCACAAATTTCATATGTTCTTGATAATTTCCATATTGGTTTAGTATTAGTGAATGAATTGCCATTTGAAAATTGTGATACATGAACTCTATCAGCATCTAGCTTAATTCTTAATTCTATCAACTTATCTCTTATTTCAAGGTATTCATCATTGATTTTTTTACCATCAAATGGGTCATGAAAAAATTTATTAAGAAAGTGTTTCAAAAAATCAGCTATATAATTATGAATACCCTTTTTAATACCACCATAGATTAGACCTATGATAGCAATTACCATCAATGAAATTAATTCACTTCCCATCACTTTATTCCTTTGTTGGTATAAATTTTTTCATACCCTTTTCTGTTAGTAACATAAACACCATATCATTCTTCTTTGCATATTCAAAAGCTGAGTTCCATTTACTTTCATTGACTATATACTGTTTAACATTATAGTAATAAGATTTACCCTTATACTTTGGAATCTTAGGTATCTTAGTTTGTTCAAGAGGTTTTATTTCTATCAGCAACTCTTTTTCAATACCATTCTTAGTTATATACTTAACCCAAACATCAACATAATATCTATGAAATTTATTATCATCTATTGGAGAACGATATGGAACAATTATTTCTTCACAGCACCACTCAATAAAAGCTGGTTGATTATCAAAATAAGCATACCATTTCAATTCTAATCCAGAACGAAAGATGATATTTTTAATATCACCTTTATACTTTTCTGGATTTTTTGGTTTATAATAACCCTGCTTATATTTTGATGTTGAATTAAGCTTTGGTTTATTATTTTTTATGTAATTTTTTGCCATAACTTAGTATCATAACCTTCTTTTTTATATATACTGTTTCGCACATTAAAATGGTCAATAGCATAATTTTCAAAATCACCATTAGATAAATCATCACAAATATCATAAACATTCAATAATTGTTTAGTTTCATGAATCCTTAATCCTCTTCCAACTGATTGTAAAAGAGTTATTTGCGATTTCACACTCTCAGCAAATATGATATTACTCAATCTTTTTATGTTAATACCAGTTCCCATACATTTTATATTTCCTAGAATAATGTTATAATCTGATTTTTCTAAACCTTTACGTATAAGCTCTCTTTTCTCAACATCTATGTTTCCATATACTAAATGAATTTCATGCTCTTGAGTATAGCTTAAAAGCTTCTTATGTAACTTAAAACCCATACCTTCATTACGTTTGAATAGTATAAGAGTGTTACCTTTACATTTCTTAGCTATTTGACATATCAAATCATATTTATAAGGTTGAATATTTATATAATCAATCTCAAATTTATACATCTTAGCACCTATATTCATTTCTGGATTTATAACTTTCTGCTTATCTAGATTACTTTTCAATTCATCATAATTTTCTTCAAATTGTTTTTGTATACTTTCTGGATATTTCAAATTAATTCTATTAATCAAGAAAGGTGAAAGATTACCTCTAGCAACTTCTTTCTTTACAGTTGTTAATTGATAAATTTGTCCATACATTCCTATTACAGAAAATTCATCTAACTTCTCATTATTTAATGTTCCAGATAATCCTATTTTATATTCTGTTTCTGTGCAGACTTCTATTAATCGTTTAATAACCTTACCATCTGTTGAGCCTGTATGACATTCATCAACTATTACTGCTTGAAATTGTGTAAAATAATCAGCTGGTAAACTCATTAATGATTGATAAGTTGAGATAATAACATCTTTGAATGAATGCTTTTCTTCTCCACCAAATATCTTATGACAATATTCAGAAAATTGAGTTTCACATTCAGAAGAATAATCATCAAAATCACCCACTAACTGAGATACTAATTGAATTGATGGAACTATAATTAATGTTTTAAGTTGCATCTTCTTGAATACTTGAGATAGATTATATATTATAAATGATTTACCTGTTGCTGTTGGAGAAAGTAATATACAATTCTTTTCTCTTAATCCAATTCTGATACCTTCGATTTGGTAATCTCTACCTGTCATTCTATTGAAGGGTTTTATAATTTCTTCTGTCTTATCATATGAAAATATTGTTCTACTCTTTTCAAAATTTGTATATGTTACTGAATAGCTTTTATTTTGTTTGATAAAATAATCTAATTTTGATAGTAAACCAATAGGAAATAGATTTTTAGATAAATCATATAACCTAATTTTACCATCCCATCTACCAGATTTATATGATGGATTGAATTGATAATTATTTGGCTTAAATGTGAAATAATCTGAGATGATTTGAAGCACTTCATAAATAGCTTTGATTCTTACAAATGAGCTATTATATTTTTCAACTATGATTTCAAACATCAGAATAAATCCAATATTGAACATTCTTCAATTTCTTTAATATCAAAAACATGATTATCTATTCTATTCTTCGCAGTTTTAAAAATATCTTTATCCATTTCGATTCCAATGAATTTTCTATTTGTATTCAGACAAGCTATACCAGTTGAACCAGAACCCATCGTAAAGTCTAAAACTGTTTCATTTTCTATTGTATATGTTCTGATTAAATATTCTAGTAAATCAACTGGTTTTTGAGTTGGGTGTAACCTATCTTTTTGATTGGCATTTGAAATTGTTATTATACTTTTAGGATATTTATCTTTATATATCCTTTCTAGTCCATCATCATATTTTAAAGGTATTGACTCACTATCACTATAAATTCTACCCTTTCTTTCTTTTTGTTGTGTTTTTATTGGGTAATAATTATGTGTATTTTTTGAAAATATTGAGATTATTTCATGTATTTTATATGGTTGATATTTTAATATTGCAAAATTACCACCTTTAACTTTATTCCACACCCAATCATATTTAAACTGTTTAATATTACTCATTCTTAAAGCAGATGAAAATGGTTCACTTCCAAATAAAGCTATACATCCATTTTTCTTAATAATTCGTTTTAATTCTTTCCACATTAATTCAAAATCAATAACTGAATCCCATTTACAGGCAGTTGTTCCTTAATTATCCGTAGGGAGGGTCTGTCAAAATTAAATCAATAGAATTATCTGGAATATTTTTCATAGCTTCTAAACAATCTGCATTGATTAGTAATTTATTATCTACCCTCCCTACGGTTGGAGCCTCCTTTTTATTATATATTTGTGTTGTCATATAAAATACTCCTTTAAGTTTTCTTTAATCTTGTTCCATTCATCTTGTGTTATGTCACACTTACACCTATTTTCAAACCAAGATATAAATTGTAAATTATCAATATTATTACTTCCACCTTTTGTAATTGGTATTATATGGTCAATGCTAGGCTTTTTCCATTTACATTTATCATTCAACCAGTTGTTATATACTTTATTAAATTGTTCATCAAAGTAAAATTTCTGAATGTATTTTATATACCATTCAATCGTTTCGTCAAATCTATCTTTTCGTTTTGATATACAATTATTCAATAATTTCAATTTTTCAATATCATTAAACTGTAACAGCCATCTATAATCAATATCAAATCTAAGATGTGAAGCCATATTTTTATAGACACTTTCTTTAGGCATTTTCTTCCCTGTTATCCAACTTGTTCTACCCTTACAAGCAATACTTATATGTTGCTTATGCTCATTCGACATAGGTCGCTTTCTCCCTTTGACGATATCAATTCCCATTTTTAATAAGTGTCTTTTAACAAAATGATGGTCTTTCCCGATATGTTCAGCAATCATCCTCAAACTATACAATTCAGTAACATATAAGTTTTTTATTATTTTATTCAAATCAACACTACCATCAGCAATATCTTTCATTGCTTCTAAGCAATCATCATTTATTAATTTCATCATGAACCATCCAAATATTTGATAACTTCTAGAACATTCTTTATTTCATAACCAATCTTTTCAGCTTTCTTCATCCATTTATCAATAGTTGCTACCAGTAATTCTTGTTTATTACATTCTTTTAATATCTTCAAATATTCATCATCTTTTTTAACATAATATTTTGCTATATCATTTGAAGTAATATTTATTTCATATTCATATCTATAAAAATGAAATCTAACTCCAAAAACTCTATCTTTTTCTAATTCAAGATTATGTAATTTATGGTTTTCTTTTGTCCATTGTCTCAATATCTTATTATGAGCATTTGGAGCATCGTAAATAATCTTGCTTAGATTATGAGCATATATTGTTAGGTCTGCTTCAACTTCTTCAAAAAAATCATTATAATTAAATTTGGTCATAATTCCTCCTTAAAATATCTCATCAATTATACTATTTTCTTTCTCTTCTTTTATATATTGAGCTTTGTCTATTCTATCTTTTGCTATCTTAAAGTATTTACTATCTAGCTCAATGCCTATAAAATTTCTATTTAAGTTCTTGCAAGCTACGCCTGTTGTTCCTGAACCCATAAAGCAATCAAGAATTGTATCATTTTCATTACTACTAGTTTTTATCACTCTCTCAATAATATCTAAAGGTTTTTGAGTTGGGTGATTTTTACCAGTATTTTTAATATTTGATTGCCAGATATTATTATGAATTTTATCAAGATTATGTGTATATCTCAAACTTTCATATTCTTGCCTCAAACTTTCATATTCTTGCCTCAAACTTTCATAACTTCTTTTGCATATACCAATCTTTTGCAACTTTTCATATTTTTCTTTGGTGGGAAACCCCAACCTTGTTTATATGATGTTAAAATATTACTAGCCATTCCACCACCATTAGAAGCAGAACCAAAACATTTTTCATTAATTTCTTTATATGTTAATTTTGTTTTTAATCTTTCATTTTTAAAATATTCTCTTATTGGTTTAAATAATTTAAAATCCTCATAGATGTTTTGAAGACCTGTTTCATCTTGAAATGTATAATATAAACAATATTCAACACAATTAAACCAAGTTCTTAAATTACTTTCTGGTGATGGATTTTTCCATGATAATGATCTAAAATTTGGTTTTATCCAATGTATCAAACTCTTAAAAATAAATTCAGTATTATTATTTAACCAATTTTGTAATTCAACCATCTGCATAAAATCATTATGAAAAAAGTAAAAACTTCCATTATCTTTCAAAACTCTTTGACATTCAAGAAATACCTTTCCCATAAATTCAACATATTCAGCTACAGTTTTCCAACTATCCCATTCAGCCTTCTTTATGTTATATGGTGGGTCAATGACAACCAAATCAACAGAATTGCCAGCTATTTTGGGTAATTCAACTAAGCAATCACCATATATCAAATCAAACATAAATTATTTCTCAACTTTCATCAATTATTTCAAAATCACTAGCTTTAAAAATTACCATCATTTGAATTGGCATTCCATCATCTTCAACATCTTGGTCAAATGAAGCTACATTGAATGGAAAACAATCTTTATAAACTAATACTTTATTACTTCTATATTTACTATTCAGAAGCCTAATAGATATATCAGCCTTATCATCATAGTTTTGAATCATATTTTGTCCATTCTTACACGATTTCAGCCAAGATAATATTTCCATAACTGTATCCCAATTCTCATCTATATAAAAATTGATAGCTAAATCTTCAACATAATATGAATCACCAACAATAGGTAATTGAGCAATAGGGTTAGGTTGCATTATCGAACCAATACCAATTCCACCAATAGTCATATTCTTAGCAAAAAATTCTAATGTTTTGACTTCTTTTCTTGATATGATTATTTCAAACTTATGTCTTGAACCAAAATTTTGTTCTGTCATTTTTATACCTCATTACTATTTACTTATTAAATAACTATGAAATATATGTTTAAATCAATTTTAAGCTATGGTCAGACTATTTACTTTGTAAAAATGATAAAGTATATGACTGAACATATATAAATACTCTCAGCATAGCTTAAATTGGTTTCTCTACTAATTCAAATAAATTCTTTTCATTTGTTATATTCAATTTTGAATTGATTAGCTTCATATTATCTGAAATGTGTTCTATTGCTGTATATTTTTTATCTTTACTATAATATGATTCTTTAACCAATATTCCATCATGCTGATTTGAAAATACTTTATAATTATCATTGTGCATAATAGTTAAACTATGAATGATAAAAGCTTCTAAACCTTGAAGGTAAAAAGCTATTAAAGTCTTATCTTTTTGATATTGAAGATATTTTTCAGTCTTGAAATATAATGGCAATGTTTCTTTATATTTAATTGAATGCTTTAACATCTTTTCATCTGCTATAGCTTTCATTAATTTCTCAGTTATTTTAATACCACAATGATTTATCCAAACTCTATTTTCTTTTTTCTTTTTCAAAATTGATAAAAGCTTCTTGGCTCCTAGAATAAAAACATCTAAACCAGTGATAAACTCTTCAATATTAGATAAATTATTTTCTTCTGCATATTCTCTTAATTTTCTAATACCAATATTATTTTTCTTGCCAATACTAAAAATTATTCCAAATATAGCTTTCTTTACTAATTTCTTAGGTATCCCATATCCTTCAGCTATATTATAAATATTTTTACTCTTGGTTAGTATTCTTTGTTTTAACTTCTCATCATCTAAAAAATAGGCTAAACACTGAAGTTGACAATTTTTTATATCTAAATTCTTAAATTCTAAATCAGTTGTTAATAACTTTTTAATCTTATTACTTGAAGATTGAAGCCCATTATTTAATTCATAAATTCTACCAGTGTATACTGGTTTATAATTTTGAGGATAACTAGCAAAAATATCACCAGTGGGAAATTGCTCTAAGAAAAATAATAATTTATTAGTCTTATTTAAAGCTTTAAATATCTTCTTTTTTCTTTTAAACCAATGAGGCATAAAGAATGATGCTTTACTTTCTAAGTAATACCAAAGTTTATTAAATTTTTCTGTATACTTTCTTAATTCAGATATATTAACCATTGCTCTATTTTTTGTTAGTTCTCTTATTGATTGTATAATTAACTTTGAAGTTATTGGGTTTTTATTTTCATCAAATAAAGCCATTTGTTTTGCATCAGTTGGTAAAGTTCTGCCATTTCTTACTATAGTTTTTTTACCATCCATAAGATTAATTTCATGCTTATTCTTTAAAATTCTTTTTTGAAAACTCTTTATAACATCAAGTGAAACCCAATAACTCTTACTTCTAACACCGACAACATAAGAATCATCACAAAAAACTAATCCAATATCAATTAATATCTTGAAGTCTTTAGCTTTTACTATATTTCGTATCCAATTTCCATGTAATCTAAAAATAGGTGAAGTATACTCTTCATTATCATATTTTATTCTCCAAACTGATATTGATAATAAATGAATAAATAATCTATATGTTTCATTGCTTACATTTTTCCATTCACATAATGTTTCAATCCACGATAATGTTGTTTTTGAAGCATGAAAATTTCTTATTAATTTAAAATCTTTCATTGGGTTAATTTCCTTTATATTATTTACTATAACATAATTAATCTTTATTAATATTCAATAATTATCATTAATAAGGATATTTGACTAAAGAGCATTTTAGACTATGTAGGCTATGACTACGTTTCGAGCTATGTCATGAGTTCTTATTAAAGCAAAAATAATTCATAATTACCATACATTAAAATAGCACTAAAAATAAAAATATTTTACTTAATTTCATATCTATGTTATAATAGAAATAATGAATTAAAGGAGATATTACAATGAAATTAGAAGAACTGAATTTGAAAACTATTATAACAACTGAATATAACCTAGAATGCTTTCTGGAAAAATGTCTGGAATTTGGTGTTGGGATGTCCCAAGTATTTATGGATAAAGGTTATAGAAAAGAAACAATATTCTGGTATATTTCAAATGGTGATATTGGGTATGATATAAATACATCAACAGAAAATTTCATTTCATCAACAGAAAATTTAGTAACATTAAGCGTAGCCATTGATTTAATTAGTAAAGTAGAACAACCTGAAACAGAAGAAGATAAATTTATAGAAATTGTTATTGATGAGGATGGTAATTATATAGATGATGAATTTGAAACGGAATATAATTGTTTCGATGCAATGACAAATTATAATTTTGCAGGAATAAAGTATAATTTTGCAGGAATAAAGTATAAAAATGATGATTTATTTTATATGGATAGGAGAGTGTTACAGAAGAAATCTATGATGTGGTCTTATCACCCTTCAAAACAAGATGATATCACAATGGTAATTCCTGAGAAAATCAGATTCTTTAATCCAGAATACAAAGGTGAATAATGAAACAATATATATCAAATAAAGAATTTCTACAAGAGATTAAAAAATTCAATACAACTCAGATAATATCTAGCAGACTTCATGAAATGTTTTTTATCTTATCTCAGAGAATATCAAGAAAGAAATGTTGGTATGCTAGAATATGTTCAATGAATATTAGAAATATAGATATTGAAGATACAAAAAATGAATTGATACATGAAGGATATTATAAATGTATCGAGAAGATAGAAAGCTTTGATATAATTAATAAAGAAAATCCATTTTCATATTTCACAACAATAGTTCATAATTGCTTCAGAGACTTCTTTCAGGTATCACATAGACAAGATGAATTAAATTCAATAGCCAAGAATAAGTTTTTAACTAGATTTTTTACTATCAATGGATTTAAACCAACTTTTAAGAAAGAGGAAAAGGAATGAAAGAAGAATCAACATATCATGAGTCTCAAGTTAATGTTAGTTTTTCAAGAATTAATGGTGGAAATCAAAGGTTCTATGGTTCAGATATTGAGTGTAATTCATATATAGAATTAACAGTTAGTAAATCTAGTGTAACAAGAGATTTAGGTCATGATTGGTTCTTTCCTAAAACTAAACCACCAATCCCACCATTAAGATATGATTGGAAATAATATGAAAGAGAAAAAAGAATTGCTTATAGCGTTTTTAGATTTTTTATATGATAATGGTATAGATTTAGATGATAGACATGGAGGTAATTATTATGGTAACTCACTATCAGAAAAAGAAAAGCTTGAATTACTTGAATTGTTTTTAAAGGAGAAATAAAATGAAAACATTAATAATAGGTGATTTACATTTCAAAAAGATAGATTCTAAAATTGAACAGGAATACAGACATAGAGTATTAAAAGAAGTTTCAAAAATCATCAAAAAGAATAAGATTAAACGAGTGTTACAAATGGGTGATTTATTTGATACCAGACGAACATTAGATATATCCGTAATTGATGAAACAAGAGCAATAATAGAAAAATATTTTAAAGGTGTTCATATAACGACATTAGCAGGTAATCATGATACCTACTACAAAAATAATAACAAAGTATGCTCAACTGCTTCAATATTCAAGAATGATAAAAATATAACAATTATCACAGAACCAACCGAAACAGAATTTGGATTAATTCTTCCTTGGATTAATAAAGAGAATTATGATAGAACTTTTGAAATGATTGAAAAATCAACTTCAGATTATTGTTTTGGTCATTTAGAAATTAATGGTTTTGCTAAAGTAAGAGGATTCAATGAAAATAAAGGGCTAATACCTTCATTATTCAAGAAATTTAAAAAGACTATATCTGGTCATTTTCATTTAGTGCAAGAAGAAAAAAATATTTTATATATAGGTTCACTCTTTCAAAATGATTTTAATGATGTGGGAGATATCAAAAGAGTGTTGATACTAGATAAGAAATTGACAAATATTGATATACCTATTGAGTTTTTTAAACGAATAATAATAACTGATAAAATGCTGAAAAGTAAAATAGATGTTGTTAAAGAATATGATTTAAACATTTGTAGATTTGAGCTTATCTTGAATTGTAAAAAATCTATTGAAAGAGAAAGCTTCTTAGATGATATTTATGAATCATTGGAACATTCTGAATTTAAGACTATTGATAATTCAGAGCTACTCGAAGAAGAAGTTGAAATAAGCTTATCAGAGAATGTTAATGATATGTCCTTATCTTATGTAGATACTTGTGATATAATAGATAATGAAAAACAAGCATTGAAAGATTTGTTTATAGAAATGAAGGAGAATATGAAATGATAGGTTATTGGAAAGACCAGTTTGGAAATAGAAGAAAATTTTTATCATGTTCACTGTTTGATGGTAAGAATGATGTTGTTCAGAGTTTTAAACCTATTCAAAGCGAAACAGTAGAAATTGAAAACATTAAACGAAATTTATGGGAACAATATATGAATCCATCAATTAATTTATTTATGTTGGCAATGAGTAGTATATTTTCAAAATGTAAAAAGATAATACCAAATATGATATGTAGAGATATAGTATCAGTTCAACCAATGAAAGCACCTGAATTTGAAAGTTTAATGATGAGACACGCAAAATGAGCTTAATATTCAAACAAATATCATTCAAAAATTTTCTTTCCTTTGGTAATAAGCTAACAACAATCAAACTAGATAAAAATGAAGCTACTTTGATTTTTGGTGAGAATGGTATGGGAAAAACAACCATTCTTGAGTCCATATACTTTTCACTTTTTGGTAAACCGTTCAGAAGCATTAAAAAATCTGAATTAATCAATTCAATCAATCAAAAAGAATTATACACTGAATTAGAATTTTCATATGATAATGAAAACTATACAATTAAACGAGGCATGAAGCCAGATATATTTGAGATATATAAAAATGATACTCTCATAAATATTGATGGTGCTATGAAAGATTATCAAACAATTCTAAATAGAATGATTGGTGTTGATTCAAAAATATTCAGTGATACCATCTTCATCAGCTCAAAAAACTATACACCATTTCTAAAACTTAAAGCTTCAGATAAAAGAAACTTCATAGAAAATGTGTTTGGATTAAAAGAATTTTCTTTTATCTCAGATGAGCTTAAAATAAATAGGTCATTATCATTAACCAAAGTATCAGACCTTCAAAAAGATATAGCTCATCAAGTATCATTATTAGAAATGGGAGAAGAAACAAACGAAAAAACATCTTCTAATAATGATATTTTAATTAAAGAAACTGATGATAAGATAAAAGAAGAAAAGACAGCTGGAAAGAAATTATCAACAGAAAAGAAAAAGATAGATAAATGGTTGAAAGGTAGTGATGTTGAGAATAAATTAGAAATCATTGAAAAGAAAGTTGAAAAGACAGCAGAAGATATTTCACTATATAAATCATTCATATCAAAGAATAAGAATGAAATTAGAAGAATGAAAGATGAACAAGAATTTTTTACTAATAATACTTCATGCCCACAATGTAAACAGCCATTAGATAAGAAATCTGAATTTCTTGAAAAATATTTATATGAATTAGGTTTAAATATATCAGTTCAAGAAGGTGACTTAGAATTTAACTTGGAAGATATTGGTTCATTAACACAAAAGAAAACTTCTAATATTGAAGAGTATAACAAATTGAATAAAAACTATTTAAAGGCTACTCAGAGGCTTTCTGATATATCAAACAGTATAAACAATCATATAAGAAATATAAAGAGCTTAGAGCATACTCTAATGAGCTTAAATGATAAGAATGATAGTGAGTTGATTGATGTTTCTCTATTCAAAAAGAAAATATCTAATTTTAAAGAAGAATTAACAGAAAAAGATACTAGAGTTGACAGAATAAAAACATTAATCAAAATGATGGGTAAAGATGGTATCCAGAAATTTGTTATTAGTAAGTATCTTCCAATGATGAATAATCTAACATGTAAATGGTTAGGTGTGTTTGGTGCTAATTATAGAATATTGTTTGATTCATTGTTTAATGTAAAGATTGTTGCAAGAGGTTATGAGAATTTATCTTATGGTTCATTATCATCTGGCGAAGAGCAACGCCTTAATATTTCATTACTTTTTGCCTTTAATGAATTAAGTAGAATGAAGAACTCTATCAATACTTCAATTCTTCTCCTTGATGAAGTGGGTGATACATCATTAGATGAGACAGGCTTGAATGGATTATTCTTAGCTTTTGAACACTTTAAAGAAAATGGAATTAGTATATTTAATATATCACATCGTTCAGAATTGAAAGATAGATTCGATAATTCAATTAAAGTAAATAAGAACAGCAATAATTTTTCGGAGATAGAAATATGTTAAAATGGAATGAATATATAGAGGAAAGAAATTTAGAAAAGTTCAAAATTAAAGTTCATATCAAAATTGATTTAGAAACTACCCGTCACTCAGATGAAAGAAAATCTAGACATGCTGAAGAGATTTCAGATGATGAAATCATTAAAACAACTCGAAAGGCATTATCAGAAATTACAGAAAAGTTAATTCTGGATGAGATTAATATTAATGATGCAATCAGAATTTTCAATACAACAACAAACTTAAATGTTATTGGAACTATTAAAGGTGATAAAACCATTAAAGACCCTTTAACTTTTGTTATTATTACCATAATGAGAAAAGAGAGCTTTAAACCAAAATCAGGAACATTCACAATCAAAGTTAAGTAAATAATAAAAATAAGTTAAATGGAGATGATTATGGAAGATAGAAGATTAGCACCAAATAGGACAATAATGCTTTTTGGATATATTAATAAAGAAACTATCAAAGAAGTGATGGAAAGAATTATTTACATCAATGAGTTTGATGAAGATCAGATGAATATTTTTGGTGAGCAATATAATCCAGAGGCAATCAAGTTAAGAATATGCTCTGAAGGTGGAGAGCTAAATCCAACTATCGGTTTAATTGAAGAGATGCTTCATTCAAAAACACCAATTATAACCGTTGCAGATGGTGAATGTTGTAGTTCAGCCTTCTTAATATTTATTGCTGGACACCGCCGATATCTGAAATTTGGAAGCACTATGATGATGCACTCTAGTAAAGGTGGTTTTGGTGGTAGTCTAAAAACTATTCAAAATGATGTTAAATCATATGAAAGAATGGAAGCACATTTAAAGCTAATGATTAAAGATTTAACCAAGATACCAGAAAAGCTTATAGAAAAATATTATAATGAACAGTTAGAATATTATTTTACCGAAGAAGAGTGTGTTGCATATGGTATATGTGATGAAATTTATGGTGCTGAAGTTGTAGAAGAAAAAGAAGATAAACCACCAAAGAAAGTTAAAAAGACTAAGAAAACCACTAAAAAGAAGGGAAAGAAAAAATGAAAATATGCCCTGATTGTGGTGGTAAAATATCTAAAAAAAGAAGGTCTAAAAAATTCATTATTGATGATATAACTTTTTCTTATTCTGCTTCTATGTTTTATTGTAAAAAATGTCCATTCAGTGAAGAAGATATGATTGCTCTTAGAAAAACTATGAAACAGGTTGAGTATAAGAAGCCTATGAGTGGTTCTGCTAAAAAGAGTAAAGGTAATCAATTAGAAAAAACTACTGCTAGTATGTTACATGAAGCTTTGATGGAATATTGTAAAGAGTATAAAGAATTATATCTTAAATTAGATAATCCATTATTGAAACCAAAAAAAGAAAAATCATCTGGTGCTGGTATTGTTACTGAAAATACTAATGATGTTGAATTGGGTATAGCTCAACCATTTTTTAAATTTTCAATTGAGTGTAAGAATCACAAGACTATGAATTTCTCTATTAATAATATTCTTGCTGGTGGTATGAGTGAAATTTTCAGTGCATATGAGCAAGCTGAAGAACATGCTAAACATCATAAAGGATTAAAACCATTAGTAGTATTCAAAGCAAATGGAACTAAAATATTCTGCTTATGTAAGATGAGTGATTTAGTAAATATAAAAGAAATTGACTTTATTAAGAAAAAAGAGTATATAATATTATTATATTCAGATTTTTTAAAATTGTATTTAACGGGAGTAAAATAATTATGAAATGGGAAGAAATAATTAATGAGAGTTCTATGAATAGAGCAAAAGCTATCAAGATGGATAAAAATAAAGATGGCAAAATTGAAGTTTATTCAGATGAAGATGATGATGAAATACCAACAATGTTTGGTATAAATTCAGGTTTTGCTTATGCTCAACCAAGCAACGAAAAAAGATGGATTAAAGATAATCCAGAATTTAAAGTTGAATATAAATAATTTTTCTATGTTATAATAAAGAAGTAGAAGAAAAGATATTTTTATTTATTGTAAATGACTAACAATAATTGAAGTTTATCTCAGGTGATTTATTTATTGATGTGATACAAGTCAATATCATGATTGATAGATGATAAGCCTTCATGCTACTAAGATTATATAGGTAATAATCACCAGATACAATTTTCTGGTTCTCCTAATAGATATTGGTTCAAATCCAATTAGTAGCAATCAGAACTGGTCATGTAGTTCTCTGTGTGAATCTCCTTCACCCATGATACGATTTTGTTATCATGTTTCATACCCTGATTAATTTCAGGGTATTTTTTTGTCAAAAAGGTGTTTACACATTCAATTTTTTATGCTATTATTTATTTGTAAGTTAAACAAAGAGATAAAAACATAGGAGATTTTCAACATGAATAAACAACAAGCACAGATAACACTAGACCAACTTTCTAAATATCTCATACCAATGACAGGTGCTCATACATTTCTACTACATGAAAAAGATAATGGTGTTAGTTTCAAATTTAAAGCAAAAAAGTAAATATAATTACTGTAAGATAGTATTAAATTCATTGGATTTGTATGATATGACATTAATGAAAATACATGGTGGGAGAATAGTTAGAGAAGTGAAGCATGATGGATTGTATAATGATATGCTAACTTCAACATTTGAACAAGATACTGGATTATATTTAAGTTTATAGGAGTAGAATTATGAAAAAATGGACAGAAATTGTGGTCGAAGGGTTTGGTAGAATGCCTGATGAAAATACAGGTAAGAGAATTTTGAAGAAAATAAAATCAAAGGCATGGGCAAAAAAGAATGAAAAGAGCTTTCATGATATTTATACCAGCGTAGCAGGTCAACCAGATACTATAATTGATAGTGATAGGCAAATAACTAAAGATGGATATAAAAAATTAAGAGCTAGAATTTTATCAAAGGCTTCAAATATCGAAGATGCTGGAATTAATATTGCCGAACAAGCTG
>Ga0164315_10001915_pt1 | contig 15837 bp, 11 predicted proteins | sample GuaBasSedimGuay6_FD_113737 | JGI IMG/M metagenome (GOLD analysis project Ga0164315, IMG submission 113737) | Subseafloor sediment microbial communities from Guaymas Basin, Gulf of California, Mexico - Guay6, Core 4569-2, 0-3 cm | ecosystem: Environmental > Aquatic > Marine > Hydrothermal vents...
ATAATTCTTTATAAAGTTTTGGCATTGCTTCCTCAAAAGATGGGAAGTTTTTTGCACGCTCTTCCTCTGAAACTCCAGCTAGTTTTGCCCATCTTTTGCTTCCTTCAAGAGTTATCTCTTGCGGAGTTCTAATTCCTGCAACAACATCTTCACCTTGAGCATTGATAAGATATTCACCATTAAATATATTTTCACCAGTTCCAGCGTCACGAGTAAAGGCAACGCCGGTAGCGGAATTATTACCCATATTTCCATAAACCATAGCTTGAACATTTACTGCAGTTCCCCAATCACTTGGGATTTTATGCATCATTCTGTAATAATCTGCACGTGGATTATTCCAACTACCAAAAACAGCACCAATAGCTCCCCAAAGCTGATCCCATGGGTTATCTGGGAAATCGTTTCCGGTCGCTTTTTTTACAGCAATTTTAAAACTTGTTACAAGTTCTTTTAAATCTTCAGCATTAAGCTCTGTATCATTTTCTATACCTTTTTTTTCTTTCATCTCTTCAATTATTTCTTCAAAAGGGTCGATATCCAGTTTAGTCTTTGGTTTCATATCTAATACTACATCACCATACATTTGTACAAAACGGCGATATGAATCCCAAGCAAAACGAGGATTATTAGATTTTTTTGCAAGCCCTTCCACTGCATTATCATTCATACCAAGATTTAGAACTGTATCCATCATCCCAGGCATAGAAACACGTGCACCTGAACGAACAGAAATTAGAAGTGGGTTTGCATTATCGCCAAATTTAGAACCCAAAATTTCTTCAGTATTTTTAATACCGGCTTCTACTTCTGCTCTTAGAAGTTCGATTGTTTTTTCTTTTCCTAATTTGTTCCATTCTGTACAGACTTCAGTAGTTATTGTGAATCCAGCTGGGACAGGAACACCTATCAAGTTCATCTCGGCAAGATTTGCTCCCTTACCACCAAGAAGGTTCTTCATTTCAGTTTTACCTTCTGCTTTCCCATTTCCAAAAGTATAAATGCGTTTTATATCCATTTTATATCTCCCTAATGTTATTTTAACTATAAGATTTATAGATTAAATCAATCTCAAATATTAAAAATAACAATTCTTTTTTTAGAGTTTATGTGTCAAATTAAATTCAGTTTTTAAAATTCATTTAAAGATTTGCAAATTATATTAGACAAAGAACATTGCAATTATTTTTTGTATTTAATAAAACAATAATAATGGGAGAATTGATGGAATCAAAAAAGATTGGAAATAAGTACATTATCCGTATTGATAAGGGAGAAGAGATTGTGAGTATTCTTACCGGATTCTGTAATGAAAGAGCAATTAAATCAGGGAAGATATCTGCAATCGGTGCAGTTAATGAAGTTGATATTGGCTTATTTGATTCAATAAAACAGGAATATCATTCAAAAACAATAAAAGGCACTTTTGAAATTTTATCAGTTACAGGAAATATTTCTTCGAAGCAAGATCAACCATACCTGCATATGCACATAACGCTTTCTAATAATGAGTATAATGCTTTTGGCGGACATCTAAATAAAGCTATTGTAAGTGCAACCTGTGAAGTTATCATTGAAGAATTAAATGGAAAATTAGAAAGATCTTTTGATGAAAATACAGGGCTTAACTTATTTAATTTACAATAACTAATTTTTATTCCAATAATATTACAGAATATGCAAGTTGACAGAATTATGCGATATCTTCTATCTGAATATTTAAATAAGGGATAATTAGAATTCAAGAGGTTTGATGATAGCAATATATGTAGATAGCAAGCTGAAAAGATTTGAAAATAAGATTAAATTTACTTTTGATTTCATTTTCAATACGCTGGGATATGAATTCAAATATATTCATAAACTAGATCAGTTACAGCAAAATGATATACTATTTTACTATGGTTTAATCGAACCTACAATAGAAGAAGCTTACATTCTTGCTATGGATAAGATATTATTTTTCATACCTGTTTTAACAGAATTACTACAACCGAATAATCTAACGCTTGAAAAAATCAAAGAGAAAACTGAAGTAATCAAATTAAAACGTAAAGTACCTATAATATCGAATAAAGAGATCAAAGTGCCAATTCAGTATTATCATAAAGATGACCTGTTCTTTGGTATTTATAAATTTGATATTGTTGGAAATATCCTATTCAATCTGGAATCTTCAATTGAAGTCGAGGGTGTGAAAAGAGACGATCATGGCTGGCTCTCAGATGAGGATGTCCCATTTTTAGAGTTTCATCAGGAACCATATGTAAACATGTTGCTTTGGTTAATGGAGAGGTGTATTAAAGATTCATTACAAAGAAATGGTTCCACTTTCTTAGTTAAGAAAGCTTACTGGCCTTCTGCCGAAGTTTTTGCTGCATCCTTTTCTTATAATATTGATAAATTACAGAAATGGTCTTTGGGAAGGATGATAAGCAGTACATTTGAGGATATTCTCATCTTTTATAAGATTAAATATGTTTTTAATAATTTCTTAAGTAAAATGAAATATTTGTTAACGAATATTGAAGAGTATTGGAACTTTGATATAATAGCCCAGATAGAGAGTAAGTACAAGTTAAATAGTACTTTTTTCTTTGGAACAGAATCAAATACAAATAAAGATATTGATTATTCAGTCCAGAACGGTGATGTACAGAAAGAGATTATGAACAACCATGTAAAAGGAAATGAGATCGCTTTGTTTGCTTCCGTAATTTCTGGTAAGCAGGATATACTGCATAAACAGAAGAATCGATTATCAAAAATAACCAGTGATGAATTGATGGGAATACGTCATAATCATTTTAGTTATGATCCTAGAATTACACATGAATTTCATAAAAAAAATGGATTTGCATATAACTCTTCAGTTGGATTTCATCATAAAAATGGTTTCATGAGTGGTTTGGGATTTCCATTTTATCAATATGGTTCACATAGTAAAGATCTAAGGAGCAGTTTCGGATGGCATTCTTTGGAATTGCCAATAGTATTCTTTGATGATCATCTAAAACTTTCGAAATCGAGTTTTATTTCATATGAGCATGCACAGGAGATAGTGGATTATTTAATCGACTCAATTGAATCTGTTAACGGATTTATCTCTTTCAATTATTCCATTTCAAACTTTGATGAAATTTCTTATAACAAACAACTTCTTAATTATACTATGGAAGAGCTAAGACCAAAAAATGTTTTTATTGCCACTTTTATGCAGATCGCTCAGTGGTGGAAGAAAAGGGAAAGTATTGAGATATTTGAAAGTGAAGATAGATTTTATCTCTATTTTCCTTCTCACACTGAGAAATTTACAATTAATGTATTTGGTAATTACGAGATTGTTCAGGTTAATCACGCTAAAGCTGAGATTGAAGGCGATAGTATTCATTTTTCTAATATCAAATTGGATTCTAAAATTGAAGTTGTTCTTAAGAAGAAATTGGATTCTGAGGAAGAGGAATGAAGAGACTATTATTAATCGCTTATTTCTATCCACCGTTGGGTGGACCCGGGGTTCAGCGTCCAGCGAAATTAGTAAAATACCTGAGCAAATTAGATGTTTCAACAGATGTGATCACCGTAAAAGATATTGTTTTCCATTCAACAGATAACAATTTATTAAGGGAAGATAAAGCCCACAAGATCATTCGAACATCCTCTTTTGATCCGATGTCGATTTTGAAAAAGGTCTCCAAACCCAAAACCAATAAAGCGGTTTATTTTAAAACACCTGAGAAATATAAGAAAATTATCAGGAATATTTTCCCGATCGATGATAAAATTGGCTGGTTACCTTTTGTAATGATATCCGGGAAAACCTTGTGTAAAAGAAATAAATATGATGCTGTAATGGCAACAATGGGACCTTATACAAGCGGCATAGCGGCATATAAACTAGCTAAAAAAAATAAGCTTCCACTTATAATTGATTACCGTGATCATTGGACTCTGAATCCGTACATTACATTTTTTTCTAAATTTCATAAAATACATTCGGTAAAATGGGAAAACAAAATCCTTCAATTTGCTTCTGTGATAACAGTGGTTAGCAAAACAATGAAAAATGATCTTATTCGTGAATTTGGTGAGGAGTTAAGAAATAAGATCAAAGTTATTTATAATGGTTGGGATGCTGATGATTTTTCTAATTTAACAATCAATAAAAATCAAAAATTAATCATTAAATATATTGGGAATTTCTACGGAAATCGTACACCAAAATTTTTTATTGAAGCAATAGAATTGTTACATTCACATAATCAACTTCCTGATGATATCCTTATTGAATTTACAGGCAATTATTATGCAGAAACTTTAAATAATATCGTAAATTCTAAAGTAGCACATCTCATAAAAATAAATTCTCAAATTGAACATAAAGAAGCAATAAAATCTCTCATGGACTGCGATGCTTTACTTTTGTTTATCGCATCTCATAAAGGAAATGGTGTACTTACCGGCAAATTATTTGAATACTTGCGAAGTGGAAAAGAGATTCTTGCTATGGTACCAACTGAAGGAGAGGCAGCTGAGATACTAAGACAAAATAAGCATGATCTATTCTGTGAAATGGAAGATGTTGAGATGATCGCAACGAATTTCTTAAAGCTGATAGATACTATAAAAAAGAAAAATAAAGTGCGCAAGATACAGTTTGAATTCAGTAGAGAAAGCCTGACAAAGGAATTCCTAAATTTTGTTGAAGACAGGTTACCCATTTAATGGAAAAGGTCAAGATAGTTCATATTCAATTATTACCACTTTTGTCAGGAGCACAAAATGTGATGTTAGCCATTTTGAATTCGTTAGATAGAAATAAATATGATATCTATGTTATCTCTAAGCCTGGCGGACCTTTAGTAGAAAAAGTTTTGGAATTAGGCTATAATTACATACCACTTAGCTCTTTCAGACGCAGCATCTCTGTATTAGATTTTGTAGCATTTATAAAATTAATTACAATATTTAAACATTATAAATTTGATATCGTTCATACACATTCTTCAAAACCAGGATTTATTGGAAGGATCGCTGCGCGAATTGCTGAAGTTCCCAAAATTGTTCATACAATCCATGGTTTTTCTTTTCATTATGCGCAACCACTAATAATACGTTTCTTCTATCAGGTTTTGGAAAAATTTGTTTCTCAATTTTGTGACAAGATTGTTTTTGTAAACAATTTTGAACGTGAATTTGCAATCAAATACAGAATAGTAAATGAAAAGAAGGCTATAACAATTTATAATGGAATTAAATTTGATAAAAAAGAAATAAAAAAAATATATAGGAAAGGAGATAATGTTTTTATTATTGGTAGTGTTCTACGATTTGAGAAAATTAAAAATATTATCATTACGATTAAAGCAGCAATCGAAGTATGTAAGGTCAATGATAAAATAGTCTTCTATTTCATTGGTGATGGAAAACTTTTTAACGAGTGCAGACAAATGGTTTCAGAAGCTAATCTCGAAGAAAATATAATCCTCCCCGGTTGGAAGAATAATATTACCGAATGGTTAGTTAAGTTTGATGTTTATCTACTTTTTTCAATTGCAGAAGGATTATCCATTTCTATCTTGGAAGCAATGTCCATAGGATTGCCAATTATTGCATCCGATGTAAAAGGGAATAATGAACTTGTATCTAATACAAATGGTGTTTTAGTCCCAATTAATGATATTGACAGATTAACAGCGGTTTTATTATCTCTTCCAAATGAAAAGGAAAGATTAATAGAGTTGGGAAGAAATTCCCGTAAATCAGTAGAAGAGAAATTTAATCTTACGGATTTTGTAAGAAGATATAAAGATATTTATAATCAAGAAAAATAATGAGTTACTATGAATAATAGATTTAAAAAAATACTATTGCTGATTGTGGATATAGCTATTTTATACGGAGCATTATATCTGACATTGATAATTAGATCTCTTTCAATTCCTGAATATAATTATGTGTCTATTCATTTAGTACCGTTTAGTATTCTCTTCATATTTTGGCTATTTGTGTTTTATCTTTCAGAGATGTATAATTTAAATTATGCTATAAATAATCGAAAATTTTACTATTTAACTTTACGTAGTTTTTTAATTTGTGGATTATTCTCAGCAGTCTTTTTCTATGTAACTCCAAATATTCTTATAGAACCTAAAACTAACCTGATTCTTTTTATCATAATATATGGAATACTTTTCTTCTCGTGGAGGAATATTTTTAATTGGTTATTAAAAGATTATATTCCAAAAGAACAAATTGCCATAATCGGTTATAATAAGCAAGTTGAACAGATAATCGTAGAATTCAAAGAAATTGCAAATTTGGGTTTCGAGATCAAGTTTATATATTTGGTAAATGAAGATATTAAAAAGATTGAAGAGTCAATTTCCGGAATAGATTGTTATGACAGTAGTTCAAATTTAGTGGTATTGGCAAAAAAAAATCATATAACTAATATTATTTTAGCAACTGATCCTTCTAACTCAGAAAAACTTAGTTCTATTTTAATCAAGTGCCTTCCATTAAAGATAAATTTTTTTAGTTTGCATCATTTCTATGAAAATGTTACAGGAAAAGTTCCAGTTGATATCATCAATACTACTTGGTTTTTAGAAAATCTTACTGAAGGAAATAAAAAAATCTATGATTCATTTAAGCGTATTTTTGATGTTATTGTTTCTTTAATTATCTTGGGTATTTCTTTTCCATTTTGGATAATTATTGGAATTATTATTAAATTAGAGAGCAAAGGCAAGATTCTTTTTACACAGACAAGAATTGGAAAGAATGATGAACACTTCGTAATATATAAATTTAGAACAATGCATAATGGTTATGATTTCAGCCCGACAGAAAAGGATGATATCAGAATTACTTGTTTCGGTTCTTTCTTGCGTAAAACCAGAATTGATGAAACTCCTCAAGTAATTAACATTTTAAAAGGTGAAATGAGTTTTATAGGTCCACGACCTGAACGACCAGAATTAGTAAAAGTATTAGAAACTCAAATTCCTTATTATAACGAAAGAATGCTTATCAAACCTGGGATAACAGGTTGGGATCAAACATCAAGTGAATATCACTCTTCATCATACAAAGATACTTTAGAAAAGCTCCAATACGACCTCTATTATATAAAAAAAAGATCGATATTCTTAGATTTAAATATATTCTTGAAAACTATTAATACAATATTATCCAGAAGAGGTAGGTAATCAAATGAGAAAAATATTCACAATCCTATTAGTGTTTTTTACAATTAGTTTGTTCGCACTTAAAAACTGGAAAGTTTATACAAATACTACTCATATTTTTGATGTGATTGAAACCGGAAATGAGTTGCATATTGCCACTTGGGGTGGACTCGTAAACTATGACCTCAGTAACAATTCATTTGAAGAGACTCTAACTACAATAAATGGATTGGATAGTAATGATATCAGAACACTTGATTATTTGGAAGATTCACACCAATTACTAATTGGAACTGCAAATAATGGAATTAATAGAATTGATGAAAGCGGTTTTTTAACTCCACTCACAGAAACACTTGGACTGCAATCGAATATAATTAACAAAATAGCACACAATGATTCTCTAATTTTTGTTGCTACGAAATTTGGAGTAAGCTGCTTTAAAGATGATCCAGATTTTCCATTCCCACTTTTATTAAGGAATTATAATGTAGATAATGGTCTCTCTGCTAACGATATTACTTCTATGCAGTTAACTCCAGATGGCAATTTATATTTTGGAAGTAATGCCGGGTTAGATTTTGCACATATTGATTCTTTAGATGTTGCTGCATTTTGGCATCATTTGAACATGGACAACTCTATACTACCAAGCAATAATATCACTTCATTATCAATTTCGGATGGCAAGATTGCTGTTGGAACAGATAATGGAATTTTTCTTTCCGAGAATATATTTAATCCAACTCAAGCTATCCTGTTAGATGAAGGTCTTCCAATTTACCCTGTCTTTGTAGATGATCAAAGAAATTTGTGGTATAGTTATGGTCTATGGGATTTAGATAGATTGATTCTTACTGATACAATGGATATAGCCATTACAAAGATATCAATGGTTGGTGAACTGGAAACATGGAATAAAAATGAAAGTGGACTAACTACATCCAAAATTAAAGGATTCAAAGAGATTAACGGACAGATGTCAGCATTTACGTGGGGAAAAGGGATATTTCTTTTTTCTGATTTGGAATGGAATGCAAATATAAAAGCAAATTGCATTTCAGCAAATCTTATTACAGATATTGAAATAGATCAGAATGATATAATCTGGTTCGCATCGGGTTATTATGGACTAGAACAATTAGGTAGAGGAACCAAAGGTGCTTGCAGCTTTGATGGTGATATTTGGAAAAGTTACGCATCTGAGAAATATCCAGCTTTAAAGAACAATAATGTGTTCGATATCGCAATTGATAGCAATAATAGAAAATGGTTCTCTTGTTGGCAATTAGTTACGCCCGGAAATGGAGGAATCAGTATACTTGATGAAGAGCAGGATGAATTTTTTTCTATCACTGGCATTCCCTCAACTTATACTACTAAAATGACACCTGATAATAATAGAATGTGGATTTCATATATGGGTGGTATTGCCATTGCTGAAATTGTAAATAATGACTCTATCTCTCATACATTTCAAACAGAATTTGATGAGGATCAAAACAATATGGTATCACTAATTGGTGAAAACACCAGATTCTTTGGAACTCTTGAAAAAGGAGTGCAATATTGGGATAATAATACTGATCCTATTACAAATGGTCAGTATTGGGTTTATCCACCTTCATCTGAATTGCGTAGCGGTAGGATTTATGCATTAGAATCACGAAATATCTATGGTTATGAAGAGATATGGGTGGCATCGGCATCAGGACTTTTTATGTTTGATGGAATTGATTGGTTTTGGTTTGGTACTACTATCAAAAAGAAAGTTTGGGATGGTAACCAGTGGTTCTGGAATGAAGATATTCCAGATCCGGAATATTGGTATTATGAAGGACAAGAAAGACTTTATGGATCAATATCCACATATCCAACAGCATTGTTTGTTGATCCATTCGGAATGGTCTGGATAGGAACTCAAGATGCAGGGATTACAATTTTTGATACTAGTAGAGATAAATTCACAAACCTTACAACTGAGAATACTTCACTGATCTCAAATTCAATTACAGATTTTGCTTACGAACCTAAAACAGGAACATTATATATTGGAACAAGTTCTGGAGTGAACTCTGTAGAAATAGGGATTTCGGCGAAGATGAATGAAGAAACAGAACTCTATGAAACAATTGTATTCCCAAATCCATTCTATCCTGAAAAGGATAATATTATAAGAATCGTGAACAAAGGCTCGATTACAATGCCAAAAGGTGACACCTATTGTAGAATATTTGATTTGAATGGTGATCTTGTAATGGAAATTGAAAAAGATATTTATGAACAGTTTAGTTGGGATGGAATGAACAAAGCTGGAGCAAAATGTGGTTCGGGAATATATTTTTATGTGATCTCGGCATTGGAAGGACAAACATCAAAAGGAAAGATAGTTCTTGTTAGATAATCTAAGATGAAGAAAAAAATATTATTTCTATCTGCTTATAATTCTCCTTTTGTAGTAAACGATTTTGAAATTTTACAAAACCATTTTATTGTTAAAAATCTGGATCTTTCCAATAAAAGTAAGCTTGCTTATTTTTTATTAATTTTCAAGGAAATCTTACGGACAGATATAGTTTATTGCTGGTTTGCAGATTTTGCAGCTTATTTAGCTGTAAAAATGGCGCGATTCTTTCATAAAAAAATCATTGTCGTTGTTGGCGGCTACGAAGTTTCTAATCTTCCTGGCTATGGTGGATTAACTAATAAAAACAGAGCTTCAAGACTCAAATATACACTTAACAATGCAACAAAAGTTATCACGATTTCAGATTTTAGTAAGGCAGAAATAGAAAATCTGAATTTGGATATAAATGTTCAAAAGATAAGCATTGGAATAGAGCTTCAAGAAAATTTAGCTCCAAAAACAAATACTATTCTTACGGTAGGAAGCGCAACAAAGAGCCATTATAAGTTGAAGGGGCTTGATACTTTTGTAAAAGTATCGTTACAGTTTCCTGAATATGAATTCAAAATCATTGGGAATTATGATGAAGAAATAAAAGAGAAATTATTAATAATAAATCCTAGAATTAAACTTACAGGTAAATTGGAACATGATAAATTATTGGACTTAATGAAAGAAGCAAAGATTTATTGCCAACTATCTCAGCGTGAATCCTTTGGTCTATCTGTTTTGGAAGCTATGAATTTAGGATGTATTCCGATTGTAACAAAAGAAGGTGCGTTACCTGAACTTGTTGAGAATAAAGATTATCACTGCGTTTATGGAGATATAGTCAGCACTATAACGGCAATTCAGAAGGCAATAAAAACTGAGCTGAAAGAAGAAATAATTAAACATGTGAAAGAAAAATATACTATAAAACAACGCGAAGAAAAACTGATCAAGTTGATAGAACAAGTACTATGAAATTAAAAATAGGTTTAATAACTCTGCAACCAGGCTGGAAAATAATCCTTAAGCAGGAAGGTTTGAATTTTGAAGAAATAAGCTTGGATGATCCTGCCAATGTTGATGATTGTTCTGTGCTGATCATCAATGAGCAGATTTATCAACAGCAAAAGAAACATCTATATTCATTTTTGAAAAATGGTGGAACTGCGATCATTAATTCTAAAATATTTGCTAATTTCAACAATTTAAAATTGCATTCAAAAACAATTAAATATTGTATTCCAAACACTAAATCAATCTTTGCAGATATTGGATTAATTGATTTTTATACAAGATTTCATTGGTTGAAATCAAAAGAAATCCAATATTTGGATTCCAATCTGAAAATCCAGTTTCAACAAATTGGGAAAGGATATTTATTATTATTACCATTCGATGTAAATTCTCTGATTCTAAATACTGATGTTAAGCGAAAAAAAATATTGGTTGATAGAAAAGAACTTCCTTCTGAAATAGTTGCTAAAGTATCGAAAGGTAAGATCAGACAGATTATTTCACGATGTTTACAATTTTTACACAATGAGCGAAAAATTCCGATAGTTCAATTGTGGAGATTCCCTAATAATTGGCAAAATCTTTTTATGTTTCGTGTTGATACGGATTTTTGTTCAACAAAAGAGGCAACTGCATTATATGAGCTTTGCAAAAAACACAAAATCAAAGGAACCTGGTTTGTGGATACTGTTTCCCGAGGAACTATTCAACATGTTTATTGTAAAATGCCAAATCAGGAAATTGCGTTGCATTGCCGTCGTCATCTTGTTTTCCCCGATTATGAAACTAACAAAGAGAATATTGAAAATGGTTTGAGTGATTTGCAGGTAGAAGGAATAGATGTTACAGGTTTTGCTGCTCCGTTTGGAGAGTGGAACGAAAATCTTGCAGAAGTTTTAGAAGAGAAGAACTTTCAATATTCTTCAGAATTCTGTTTGAATTATGATGATCTTCCATTTTATCCTGTACTAAATCAAAAAAATACATCTGTTTTACAAATACCAATTCATCCAATGAGCACTGGTAGAATGCGACGTTCACACTTTTTCGAGACTGAAATGTGGAAATATTATAAAGCTTATATTGAAGAATGTATAAAAATTGGATCCCCAATATTTATTTACCATCATCCGTCACATGGTAATCTTAAAATTATTGAAAAAATATTTGATTTTATCAATGAGAATAAAATTAATGTTCTAACGTATCAAGAATATGCGGATTGGTGGAAGAAAAGAGGCAAATTTAAGTTTAAGATAAATTATAATGATAATGGGTTATCGTGTGAAATAGATAAAATTCCAGAAGATATTTTCTTGAGAATAACCAAACAAGATGAATTTGCATTGGTTGGAATTAATAAGAAAATAAATTTGAAAGATTTAAATTGGCAAAAGATTGAAAAGCTTAAATTAAAATCAAATTTGAAAAGAATTCGAAAATGGCATTGGAGAGATGCTTTATACAACTACGAATCAAAAAAAGGGAAGAAAAATAAATGAGAATATTTTTAGCCAGTTATCAATCATTGATGTTGAATAGGGGAGGACCGACCTACAAAGTTCTACATCTGAAGGAAGCATTAGAAAAACTGCAGGTTGATGTGGAATTATTTGATATGTGGAATTTTGATCTAAAACTGGAAGAGGACGATCTTGTTCACATTTTCAATGCCGGAATTTCTACTTATTCATTGGCAAAGAACCTGGTTGCTTACGGAGCTAAATATGTAGTGAATCCTATATTTTTTAGTAATCATTCAGCCCCAGTATTGCGAAGTTATCAAAATCTTGATAACGTACTTCGTAAATTCCTAATTCGGTCATATTCCGATTACAGCATTACAAAAGAAATTTGTGATCATGCTGAAAAAGTTCTACCGAACACAATTGCAGAAGGTGAATTGTTGAGAAAGGGATTGTTAGTTAAGAATAAAAAAATCCAGGTAATTCATAACGGCGTTGAAGAAAGATTTGCGAATGCTGATCCTGCCTTGTTCAAGAAGAAATATGGTTTGAAAAATTTTGTTCTATACGTTGGGCATTTAGGTCCGGATCGAAAGAATGGAATTAATATAATCAAAACACTTCAGAAAATCGATCATCCGGCAGTTATAATTGCCGATGTGCTACATAATAAGGAAGGAGAATGGTGCAGAAAGGAAATTGAGAAAAGTAAAAATATCAAGCTTATAGAATGGATGAATCATGACGACCCATTATTTGCTTCGGCATATGCAGCTTGTCACACTTTCATTCTTCCTACAAAATATGAAACTCCAGGCAGAGCTGCATTGGAAGCGGCTTTAGCCGGTGCAAACATTGTCATTACTCCTAAAGGTGGAACCAAAGAATATTTTGATGATATGGCTTTTTATCCTGATCCCGCTTCAGTTGATTCAATTTGTAAATCAGTAACTGAAGCTTTGAATACACATAGAACAGATAAATTAAAAGATCACATTATGAAGAACTTTATCTGGAGTATCATTGCAGATGAAACAATAAAAATGTATAAAAACGTTTTGAAAAAATGAAACATTATTTTAGAAAAACCATAGATTATGCTGCAGGAAATTTTTTTAATAAAGTTCTTCTAATTATTTTATTACCGATATTCACTCACTTTCTTTTACCGGAAGAATATGCTGTTTATACGAATTTGATGATCTTTTTTTCTTTTGCCAGTCTTATCTATTTGTTAGGCATTCAACAGGCAATATTTTCTCATTTTTACGATGTTAAAACTGAGCAATATAAATTTTCTTTAATTTCATCTATTTTTGTAATTTTACCAATATTAGGATTTCTTCTATCCTGCTTGATTATTATTTTCCGATTTGAACTATCACAACTTGTTTTGCGTTCTGCAGATTATGCTCATCTCTTTTATTATATTGCAATTATACTTTTCTTCAATACGCTTTTTTCTATCAGTCTTAGTTTGTTGAACATTATGGAAAAATCGCGAAATTATGCCATTATCAGTGCTCTACAAAATGTTATTGTTTTGTTGCTTATAGTTCTGTTTTCTTTAAATAACAAATTTTCAATTGATCATTACTTTATTTTTCTGGCAATTGCCTCAGTTATTGCTTCCTTAGTTGGGATTAATCAGATTTACAGAATATTACAAAAAATGAAAATTCCACAGAAAGAAAAGAAATATTTTTCCAAAGTTATCGTATCATCTATGTTAAAATTCGGGATCGTGATGATTCCCGGAACGATCTCAATGCTGATCTTACAAGCTTCAGACCGTTATATGTTAGCATATCTTTCTGCTAACACAATGTATGATGTAGGGATATATTCAGCAGGTTATAGAATTGGTATGATCATGCATTTTCTGGTTACACTTATCAGTTTGGTATATTTACCTTATGCAATGAAAATCGCCAAAGAATCTCATGCTCAATCTACGAACAGGGACGTGTTTAAATATTATATAATATTTGGATCACTTTTTGGAGCTTTTATAATCATGTATTCACAGGAAATTTTTCGATTTATCATCGATTCAAATTACCTGACATCTTATAAGATTGTTTTTGCTGGTGTGATCTCATCTTTTTTGTATGGGATATTCAACATTGTAAATATCAACTATTATGCTAGAAAAAAAGCAGGAAATATAACACTGGCAGTTCTTATAGGTTCAATCCTGAATATTATCCTAAATTTTGCTCTAATTCCTAAATATGGGATTTTTGGAGCCGGCATTGCTTCGATCATAGCTTATCTCTTCATCGTTATATTTAACTATTCTGTAGCAGTTTATTTGTATAAAATTAAGTACAATGTTTCCCTTATCTTCTTTGGATTATTGATACTCACGATTGCAGCATTTGTAAATTCGTATGTAATATTTAGTTGGATTTCATTAATTATAAAAACAATTATATTATTAGGAATTATTGGAGTGAGTTATTTAATAATGAAGAAAGACAGAAAGATTCAAAACTTGATTATGCTATTAAAAAAAGAGAAACAAGAAAAATGAAATTTATAAATGAACATTTAAATACAGAAATTGTCTTCGATAAAAATATGTTAACTGAATTTGATTTGAATGATACTGATGTTTTTATCATTGATTCAAATGTATTTAGACTTTATAAAAATTTATTCAAACCTATCAAAGATCAATCTCGGATATTCATTTATGAAGCAAATGAACATGCAAAAAATAATGACTCTCTTAAGAAAATATACAAATTCCTTAATACAAATAATGTAAAAAGGAACAACATAATTATTGGAATTGGTGGTGGAATTACCACCGATATTGCAGCATTTGCTGCTTCTACTTTTAAGCGTGGATGTCGATTAATTCTAGTTCCTACAACTTTATTAGGAATGGTGGATGCATCTATCGGAGGGAAAACGGGGATAAATTTTGAAAATATCAAAAATGGAATTGGAAGTTTTTATCCTGCTGAGAAAGTGATTATAAATTCGGATTTCCTAAAAACTCAAATAAAAGCTGATTATAAGGATGGTCTTGTTGAGATCATTAAGATGTCGTTTTTATCACACTCAAATTTGTATAAAATTCTTTATGATGAACAAAATATTGAAGAGATTATAAAGGAAGCAATTAGAACAAAATTGGAACTCTGTCAGAAAGATCTGCACGACAAATCTTCCAGAAGACTGTTGAATTTAGGTCATACTTTTGGGCATGTTCTGGAATCTATATCAAACTATGAAATATCTCATGGAACTGCAGTAGCGATTGGCATTCGAGCAGCATCAAGGTTCAGTCTGCAAAAAAGATTTATTGATGATAAAGCCTACATCAATATTATAAGCAGAATGAATAAATATGAACTTCCAAAATCATTCTCAAGAAAATATCTGGCTTTACTTTTGGAACAGGGAATTTCAAAACTGAAACAAGATAAAAAAGCTGATGATAAAATTAACTTAATTCTATTTAAAGATTTGGATGAACTTTTTATATTCCAGACCGATAAATACAAAGAAATTATTAATACTTTAAAAGAGTTTACTGATGTTTAGGCACAAATACACAAAAGCACAAAATCTGCGATATCTTCTTTCCTTTCCTCTGAGTTTACTTCAATTATTTCTTCATACTTCAAAACGTAAAAATGGAATCAGTGTAATGATACGTGTGAAAAATGAAGAAGATTGGATCGCTAAATCGTTACTTTCTCTGAATGAATTTGCAGACGAAGTTGTGGTTGTGAACAATAATTCACTTGAT
>Ga0164315_10001916_pt1 | contig 15835 bp, 13 predicted proteins | sample GuaBasSedimGuay6_FD_113737 | JGI IMG/M metagenome (GOLD analysis project Ga0164315, IMG submission 113737) | Subseafloor sediment microbial communities from Guaymas Basin, Gulf of California, Mexico - Guay6, Core 4569-2, 0-3 cm | ecosystem: Environmental > Aquatic > Marine > Hydrothermal vents...
ACAATCCTTGTAGTTAACGCCGAATTTATTAATCACTACCAAGAGATTGCTCAGGCAGTCAATCCATTCTTAAAAATCCTTGTATACAATCCTTGTAGCGGCTTTTAGAAGCAACTAAAAAGTTAGTTGGACAACACGTACTCAATATCAGCTTTTTCAGAAGCCTTATCATTGAAAACAATCAGTCGTCCACATTTCTGGCAGGTATAAACAGTCGCACCAGTATTACAAATGGTGTAATAAAGAGTGTCTCCCAGATTGTCTGAAGCCGTTTTCAAAATCGAGAGCAATTGCTCAACTAATCCATCAACTTGCTGATCGCTGATGATAAATTGCTTATAGGGGCTAGGAATTTGCCCATCTGAAAAAGAATGTCCACATTTACAAGTAATAGAACTCATGTTTAGTCTCCCATAATTCCAATGGTACCCCATTCTAAACGTCCGATTATCCGTTCATTTTTTACCACGGTAATTTCTTGTGCGATACGAGGAATACCCGGCACATGATTAATTCTTGGTAAAATTTGGGCTACGTCTTGAATATCAAGATGAGTATAACTTAATACCAAAACAAACCTATCAGCTTGCGGAAGTTTAGAAGCTAAAGTACCAACAATTCTTCTTACACTATCTGTTTGTGGCGTAAAAACTTCTACCATTTTACCGCCTGTTCCACTGCCACATAGTCCACCAACCCAAAAATCTGATGTTCTCGTGTTGGCTATTCCAATATCTCCAGCCGCTTTACGAAAATGAACATTGATTCCTGCATGTTTATGTGCTTTAGCGGCTTCTATTTCACCAATGGTTGACAAATCACCGCCTTTTGCGGCTCTTAATTTTTTACGTACTTCACCCAAATCACCAGAAACAAAAGCACTCATCACTCGATTACCCCCTCCTGTTTATTAGCAATTATTACCGATAGCTTGCCTTAAAGTCAATCCGTTTTAATAACTCATGTTACGCACAACGCTCTATCGAGAGTCAATCGGGGCAACCATAAACTCGCGGTTGCCCCTTTCATTTAAGGGCAGTAACAATCTCAAATCGCGAATAGCAAACTGCCTTCGCATTTCATTTAACGGCCAGCAATAATCTCAAATCGCGAATAGCAAACAGCCTTCGCATATTTAACGGCCAGGAATAATCTTAAATCGCGAATAGAAAATAATGACCTTCGCATTTCATTTAAAAACTCTTATGACGCACAATGCTTCAAAATGAGTCCAGAAGGGCAACCATAAAGGATTGCCCCTACATTTAATTATATATTGTAGGGGAAATCTACAGCGAAAGCCCTTTCACCAAACATCATCATGGTATGGAACTTTCCGCTTTATTGCACAAACTGTGACATCGTCGAAGCAATGTGCGTAACATCAGTTAATAACGCCTTTTTTATATACAATCCTTGTAGTTTTTACCACCATCAGTTTTGATAATTAATTGAATATTAAGGATAATAGTGTAGTGCTGTCACCCGCACTCGTGCAAAGCAACCTTTCACTGTTCCAATCACGCTCGTACAAAGCAACCTGGAACGAATGCTATCAATTTTACTAAAGGGCAACGACAACGGATTGTTCCTACCAATTTTGTTAGAAATCCGATTTTTCCCCAAAATCGGATTTCATGCACGCCGTTTTTTCGTACAAGGTTCGCCTTGTACTCCTGATAAATCACGCTTTTCGTACAAGGTTCGCCTTGTACTCCTGAGAGAATCAAGTTTTTTAGTACAAGGTTCGCCTTGTACTCCTGAGAGTACAAGGTTCGCCTTGTACTCCTGTTAATCCGAATCGACTTCAACCTTATTCCCCATCTTCACCACCTTCTTGCCTTTAATACTCACCTGATCCTCCGCCTCTATCGTCACTTGATTGCCACTCATCGCGATATGTTCCGCGTGAATAACCAAATTGGCTTGGTCTTCAAATGCCTTATTGTAGAATTGTACGCTGCCAAGCACAGTGGGTAAGCTGCCCGGTATCAATAAACAACGCATACTATCGTCTTTTTGGTATTTGACATAAAAACCGTGATAATCTTTCTTGGGCGTTGTTGGTGATAAGATTTGTGCATAAAGCAGTTTTGTCGTATCTGCCTCGCCTTCACTGTTCGCCACCGCGCCATTTTCTAATTTCAATTTGATATATTTCGGCTCATCAGCGTTTTTTTCCCACGCTTGAAAACGACAGTTCACTAGCTGCCACGCGACGGGAGAAACGTGTGGTGGCGTGTGGACATCGGTTAAGGTTAAAGTGGCTAATATATCCTGCTCTTGTTCCGGTTTTTCCGCAAATTGATAAGTCACAGCACGACAAAAGTATTCCTTGCCCTGAAACTTGACTGCCCCCGGTATCAGAACCAGTTGATTTTTATCAGTTTCGTTCAGATCACCCCCTTTAATTTCATCGGGTTTTTGTTGGCCTTTACTGACTAATTCCGGTAGTAATGCCAATGGATTTGACGTGGGAAACCGGCGGACTACTTCAAAATCCCTTTGTGCCCATGTTTTGCCAGCATAACGATTCGTCGGAAATTGTCCCCGCGGCATCCATTGCTTATCCAATACCAGCGGGCTGCTACTACTTAGGCTGACCAATCGCAAGGGTTTATCGTCGGATTGAAAGGCCGCCCAGCCCTTAATGCTGGGTTCTCGACTACGAATAAAATCAATCAGTTGACACATAAAACTGAAATTATCCTGCTTGGGTGCTTGCACAAAAGTGGCAAAACCATTTGGGGGGAATAGCTGCTCAAAGAGACTTTTTTCCTCCTCCCGGAGAATGACTTTATCACCCAATAGCCGCGTAACAAATCCCGCGCCAGTTTCCGGGGCGGTGACTTCATTTTTTTGATAAATCAATGGCTTGTTCCGCTCTTTGCCGCCGTTAAACCAAGTTTGTAAAATTTTTGGCAACACGAGGCAAGTTATCACTAACGGGTAGTCGTTGTCAGTTAAGTGATTGTCTTTAAAACCAACCACTTGTAAATCTAATTCACCGGCTTCCCACAACAAACACGCTTCTATATTAGAACTGGTGAATTCAATCTGTTGCGCCACCGACGGGTATTCTCCATGCCCAAAAAGCAGTTCAAGCTTTGGGCATGAATCGGTTTCCAATATCAATTGGGGTTTATAAACCGGGTAAGAATTGTCGTTTAAGGTAATATTCATATAATTTATGGAGTCCAAACTTTAGTTTGGCAGTTCCAAGCTAAAGCTTGGACTCCGGTAAATAGGGCACACGTTTTAACCGTCAATATTTTTAAAATCAACAGTCTACCCTTGAGTTCATTAAAATCATAAGTTTAGAAAAAACCTAGCAAAGTTCCTCTGTCAAAATAGACTCCTTTTTGACAAAAAATGCCTTAACCTCCGTCCAGGCGGTACCATCCAGTATGACTGGCTCGGGTAATTTTTCCGCATCTTCAAAGTAGAAGAAGGATTTCAAAATATGATAACAGTTGATCTTCTGTTGTGAATATTTTGTCAAGAATAACTGTTTGAGATGTAGTGGCTTGATATGCTTCAATATTTCATACATATCGTAGAAATCTTTCTTCTCACCTCTTTGAGAAATCGCCACCGCTTTCATGCAAGCGATATCTTCAAGACTGGCTATTTGCAAACCGACAAACTGTTTAAAAGGCTGAAGAACCGGATAAGGGTAGTGGAGAAACGACAATTTGACATGATTGACCATCACATGTAAAGTGCCTTTTTCTTCACTAATCATCGTTCCGTCAAGCGATAAAATGAGTTGAGAAAGTTTTTCCACATCAAAAATTGTCTGAGTAAAAAAATCCAAATCCTCGCTTTTTCTATGACCATACTGCAAAGCTAACGCTGTTCCACCTGCCAAGTAAAAGTGATTTTTTATCTCATCAATAGATGACAGTTTTTGCATCAATAAAAGCATTTCTGTAGAAATGGTCTGTTCAAACATAGCACCTCTTCTGTTGGAATGTGATAATGAATGGCCCAATAATTAGCCGTTTTTCTATCAATGACTTTAGAAGACTTTACCACAGCGATGATTTCTTTATCACTGTAGTTTGCTTTGAGCCAATGGATTGTTTCGGGCCGGCCATATTTCAAAACTCTTTCAATAATAAATTGCTGATCTTTGTTTTTATCAAGCAAAGCACTATCAACATCCCAAAACATATCCCGCAAACAATCCTGTTTAGCTATCATGGTATTAGATGTATTTTGTAGGAGTCCAAACTTTAGTTTGGCAGTTCCAAGCTAAAGCTTGGACTCCGAAGCTTATAACAAAGGTTCCACTTTAGCTCTTGAGTTCAGGCTGCCAAGATATAAGATTTCCACCGGCCCATCCCCGCTGCCCGGATGAATCGCATTATCATTCGTTATATCAACGGTTTCGCTCGTGCGTGTGAAACGGGTACTGTTATGGGTTATTCTTACCAGTTCTTGTAGGATGGTTTGATTGTTGGGAGAAAACGCGCCACCATTTTGTTGCCAATCCTTGGCATACAGGTTGTTGAGTTCCATCGCCTTAAACGCGCCTTGACACACCATCACAAATCCATTGACAGCCCCCTTCCAGGGTAGAGTGCCGCCGTCAAAGTAAGACCATGCTTTATCCATGCCGGTGGTCACTGACAAGGTTGGCATCATTTCTGGTGTGACGATGGCTTCCGTTGGGGGCACATTCGGATCCAAAGCCACTTGAAGAATATGGCTAAAGACCGATGCCTTTAAAAAAGGTAACGTCAACATAACGGTGGAAATGCCGTTATTATCTTCTTCCGTATGGGCCGAAAAAACATACCGTTTGTCGACGCTTTTGTAGGAGAGTGTTCTTTGCAGAAAAGGGTTTCCATCTGCATCTGTCGTCGGGGCCTCGAAAGCCGGCGCAAATCCGCTATCAGCAAACCAAGTGGAGCGGTTTTGCATGCTATCAAACGTCAGCAGATGTATCTGTCTCACTTCATTGGCATATTCAGCTTTGTAGCTTCTCACCGCTTTGGCATGAAAGAGTTGGAACGTATTGGTGTTATCGGTGATATCATAACTTCTCACCTGGCCATCAAAAGGAATAGCAACCGGCAGCCGGTTTTTGAACATATTGGAATTTTCCGAGTAATCAAAGGCCGCATGCCCGGGGCCTGCTGTTACCCAACCCGTCGTCGGATCAACCGTAAAACCCACATAAAGCCAAAAACCTTTTAGGCGAGGTGTCACAGTCACTTTATCAGTCGCGTTTTTGAGTGTATAAATCATAGTTAAACTCCAACATAAAAAAAGACAAAGGTTCAATTTAAAACCTTCAAGGTTTCCAAAACCTTGAAGGTTTCTATATTTGGTTCAATTTAAAACCTTCAAGGTTTCCAAAACCTTGAAGGTTTCTATATTTCAATTTAAAACCTTCAAGGTTTCTATATTTGGTTCAGATACCAGTTTTTCCAATTGATTCCTTCAAGTCGCCATCTCTCTTGATGTCCTTGTTTATCAACTTCAAAACCGAAAGCATCGGTGATGTCGGGAAAAATGCCGCCGACTTCGCCCGGTTTTTGTTGCTTGGTTCCCAGTAGAGGCATCATATCAACTTGAAAATCAGTCAAAAACTGCCTAGGGTTATCAAGCTTTTCTAACTTAGCAAAAGCTGTTTGCCAGTATTTACCCATAAATAAGTTGTTCAGAAAAGAACCAAACCCGGTTCCCAGTGCCGCGACATTGCCTTGTTTTTTGGCTTGCAAGCCCAGATTAAACCATTTCAAGAAAATCAGCTGACTCCGCAACGTGGGATGTGTGAACCACAGGGTTTTTAGGTAGTCGTTGATGGCTTGCCCCTTTTCGGGAATCCCAGCCGCTCCGACTTCTTTACTCAATTTCACAAAGTCACTGTGAATCTTTCTAGGAAACTCGCCAAACTGTCCCAAATCGATTGTCGTCATCAGGCTGAGACACAGTTCAAGCAGCGGCACACCTTGAAAACCCACCTTCAATTTGGAAAAATCTGGCAACGCAATGGATTGACGGGAAATCACCGGGAACGCATCCGATTTGACGTTTTGGTTGCTGGTGATAAACAGGGGTAATTGGGTATGCCAACCAGCTTGGCTTAATACGCCAATGTCACCGGGCAACAGGGCTTTGAGACTTGCCAGTCCGTTTTGCGCATCGCTTTGTGCAGTTAAATAGACAAATAAGGCCTGATGATCCATTTCATCGTCGTTGCACAACAACAGTTCGTTATTGCTTTGGGTACAATTAACATGTTCTTCAAGTGTTTGATTAATAATCCTTATTTCAATACTGTTGTCGTGACGCAACACATCAAAAACACGGCGCAATTCATCAATCTCGCGCACGTAATCCCGCAGAGACAATAAATCCCCACAGACATCATAATGATATTGAAGCACGGTATTCAAATCATTCGCTTTGGACACCGGATAGTATTGACTCAAATTGATGGTTTTTAAACCCACTTTGGGATCATCCAATAATTCTGATGACGGTTGGTTTGCAAACAATTCTTTAACTTTGGGATTGCCAATCCGCCGCACCATGTCAAATAGCAGGCCCGACATTTTGGATAAGTCGGCCGTGTCTAGTGCAACCGTACCTTTTGGAGCAGCCAGCATATATTCGCCCAATACTAAGGTGTGCAAACGCATCATCAGATCATCTTGATCTTGCAGGCTTTTGCCCACCAAGTGATCGAATTGTTGCTCATCTTCTGCTAGTTGCTGCCATAACTCATATCCTGCCACGTTTTTTGGCTTTAAACCACGATAATCGCGCACAATGGGGAGTAAGTCTTTGCGCTCTTTGGCTTGCCAGTCAAAGCTTTGTTCACCCTTTTTCAGAGTGAGTTTTTCAGCCGACGCAATCACGTCCAAATCATTGGTATTCAGTGTACCCGCTATCGTCGGCACGGTGTTCTTTTGCGGTTCCGTGGTGAGGGTGATTTCACCTACTGTGTCTCCGTCAACTTGCAGTTTATAATTACCAGTAATGGGGATTTCGCCTTCAAAAGAATGCAATTTGATATCTTCAAAAGTGACAACACCATTTTCTGCGGGAGAATTCAGTGCTTTGCCTACCGCAGCATAATCGGTGCGTTTCCAACTAAACCGTTGTGAATCATTAGCGTTTGAAACGGCAATGATTTGTTCGGCTTCTTTAACCGTGTCTATTTCATTGGCCTCAAAATTTCCCGCCATCATAACCAGTGTGTTTTCACGGGTTTTATCGTCCACCGTTGCGGCACCAATCACGCTGTTTTCTCGCAGGATTTGATACTCACCACTTGAAATCCCTTCACGCAACGTGGTTTGAAATGGCAGTTCTGACTTGATTTGAGATGCCAGTCTTTTTATTTGAGCCTGCCGTCTGGCCTGACTCTCTTCTGACTCGTCCTTGATATCTGGGATTTGATGCAGTGCGGCAACCCCAGCAATCCCGATTTGCGACGCATTATCGCTCCCGACATCAACATCCATCAGTCGCATACGATAAGTATCGCGTAATTTGACACTGGTGGCATCAATGTCGTCTTGTTTTTCTAAATAGGCATCGAAATACTTGCCTTGGGTGTCTTCAGTAATGACTTTAAGGAATGCCTGTTTAATCGGTTGCGCGGTACAATCCTTGATACCGTCGAAAGCTTTGAACATCTGGTTGGTGATTTCATCCAGTTGCGGAGATTCAATCGCTTTCAGCGTTGCGCTGTGCATCGCTTGTTTAAAATCCGCCGGGCTACCGCTTTGTTGCCGGAGGATGGCGTGGTATAACACCATGTAGTCATCAAAACGGTCATTGAATGGGTTAAGAATATCCCCCATTGTACTACCCATTAACAAAGCAGTTTCGACAAACAAGACTTCACACCGTTGCACCAATTGTTCGCGAGTAAAATTCCCGCTGGTTTCCAAGGCCTTAATCAAATTGGAGCCGAGTGCCTCGCCACCGGCTTCATACAGGGTAGGATTTTTAATATCCTTTCGCTGCTCTTTTGAAAGTCTGTCAAGACTGATAGCGTCTCTGATCATTTGCGTGGTTTTTTGCCATTCAGCCTGACTTTCGGCGATAATTCGCTGTTTGCCTTGCCCTTCAACACCGATTTGATACATGATTTGGCTGGCGTTGACTTGCGGATTTCCGCCGGTATGCTTTTGGTATTTACTCGCTAACCAACAAAACAGGAATGAGTGCAATGGGCCGCTGCGTAACAAGCGGTGTAAATTGTCAGAATGTTCACGGAACAGTCGGTAATAAGGTGCAAAATCAGCGGCGGCTTCTTCAAAACTGTTACTGATATCGTATTCGCTGCCAGCATAATTGACTAACCATCCCATATCACCTTGCTGGTTAGCAATCTCTGTCAGCGTTTCGTCACCAGACTCTAGGGCTAGTCGGCACTTTGCCAGTGCTTGTGAGAGGGCTTCACGATATTTATCACCATGATCAGTCCAATGTGTCTTGTCTTTCTTGTCTTTGTCTTGAGTCGCCTTTTGCAAATCCGCCTTGAATTGCTGTTGTATTTTTACAACATCGTCAGGATAGGCGGTAAGGTATTTCAGAATCGTGGTTGTCAAATCGGGATGCGACAGAAATACGTTATACCACGCGGCTTGATCAATTTTCGAGCTACTGGCTAATGACTGATTGGCATAATCCAGCAGATATTCTTTAGCCAGTTTGAGCAGGGCTTTAGAAAACTTGCCTTGATAAAAACGGCCCACCTGATTGAGAACAGTCAGTAATGCCTCGAATAAACGCCCGCCTTCTTTTTGGATCGCATGATATTGCGCCACACTGGGATCACTTTGGATATTAAAGAACGGGCTATCGGGTTTTACCGCTAAACTCCGCATAGCCGCTAACGGGCGATTTTGTTGTTGTGCCTGTAACGGTGTCAAAATCTTATAGGCATTAAAAACGGCATCACCAATTTGTTTGGTGTCTTCGGGCACAAAGCACAGCGTCGGTTGCACTGTGTCAAACAATTGCGCCGAATTGAGTGGAAAAATCCCTTGCTCAGGGTTAGGACTTTTCCGGTTGGTAAAACGATATTCAGGCTTGTCATCGTTGAGGCGGAACTTGCCGACGATGGTTAAGCGTTTGTTTGGGTTCATGTTTTTTAGAGTTATCCTTATTTTAGTATAGTGAGTTTAGTACAGCGAGTTTAGTACAGCTTCTTTCCGGATGGGGCGGATTGAGTACCACGAATCTATCGGGCCCGCCCGCAGGACGGGCAAAAAGTCACGGCCCTATGATGTCGTGTTCGTCCTTGCCTTACGCACTCACTGTGTCCTTTTTCGAGCCCGCACTGGCGTGCTGGCAAAAAAAGTTTATGGGCGGTTATACATCTATATGAAAATAAAGGCTTTATTTTGCTCATAGACGAGAATAACTGCACCCATATCACATTCCTAACATCAGGCTAGGAACGTGAACTTATGCAACGCTGGAAAACATTCCCAACACGGCGCGAGTTATCAGGAGTACAAGGCGAACCTTGTACCAAAAAACTTTGCTCTTTATCAGGAGTACAAGGCGAACCTTGTACGAAAAAAAGGCGTGATTTATCAGGAGTACAAGGCGAACCTTGTACGAAAAAACGGCGTGATGAGTTAATCTACTTTATTGATTCAACTGGAAAAAGGAGTGTTTTTTTGAATTTTTTTTGACTTGCCTTTAAATAGCTTTCGCCTTTTATACTACATAAAGAAGGTAATATTTTTCCCTGTAGCGTTGGGACCAGCCGACGCGGTCAAAGTTAATCTCTACCTCCATTGGATCGTCTTGCATGATTTTATCTGCTAGTCTGAGGAAGATTTTGAGTTTCTCTTTTCCGAATTCCCCCTTTGCTTCACGTACTTTGTTTTCGTCATCAGCTACCGGCTCTTCTGATTCGCTCACTGGTGGTTTTGCAAGCTGATTGTTCGTCGCCTTCACTTGATCTAACGAAGTCTGAGAGATATCACTTTTATGATCTGGAACATCAACGGTTGCGTCACCGCTGCCATCAATTTCCTGACTATCCCGTGAAGTGCCAGAATGACTCATTTTACGGTTTATCTCATATAATTGGTATCCAATCATACCCAAACCAGCCCAAGAAATGCTAAATAGAACTATAAAGAACCATAACATACGCTTGGTAAAAAAAACGGGAACTGGAGATTGCTCGCTTTCTGGCAGAGGTTCAGTCAATCTTGGTTTATCTTCGTCAAGCGTTTGTTGTTGCTTGTTTTCATCATAATCTGCTAATATTTGGCACAGAAATTGCCTTTCGTCTAACTTAGCTAATATTTGGCGCAGCGCTTGCCGGTTTTCACCTAATTCAGTTAATATTTGGTGCGGCGTTTTGGCTTTTTCGTCTAACTTAGCCGATATTGGTGTTTCTGCTTTCTCAAATGATTCTTCTTGAACATTTTCAGAGACTGACTCAGCCAATGTTTGTTGGCGTAGGGTTTCACTTAATAGGGTTTCACTTAATCCCGGATAATTTTGTAGGGAATAGCGATAAAGTTGATAGCCCACCCTTTTGTTATTGTTTGTTGGATCAGGTTCTCCTCCTTGTTTGTGTTCAAACAACAGAAAAGCGTTTTTAAGGTAAAGCAATACAGAGGTTTTTTCACCTCGACGAACTTGGCTAATCAGTTTTTGAGCATCGTCAGGTAATTGAGAGAATCCTTCACAGTGACGAAGTGGTTCGTTGCGATCCCCAGTTTCATGAGCAAAAGTGCCTTCAAATAAGCCGTCTTGCCGAACCAATTCCATTAAATCAGACATTTTTACCCTCCATCACTTGGTAGTCCTGCAATATGGGTGATCTCAACCAAATAATTTTTTCGTAGTAATCCACCAATTCGACAATGGTAGATTAGCAATACGGCTAATTTGTTTTGAGCTAATCAGTTGTGGTTTTAATCCGTAAAATCCGTCAATCCGCTGTACTACCCATCACTTAATGTACAACGCCTTTTTCTATCGATGTTGTACATTAAGCATTTCAAATTGAGATATAGGTACCTAAAAAAAAATTTTAGGAACATAGACTAATGGCACGCACGATAGCAGATACACATCGTTTTAAGTAAGGCCATTAGAACATAAACTATTTATTTTTCTGCCAAAAACACAATAATAATAATCGTTAGGGAGAAGAGAAATACCCCCAGACTAATTGAGATAGTAGAAATTCTCTCAGAAATAGTTTCTAGCGAAAATTCCTTCCTGTTTAATTCCACTTCAGTGACAAGTGCTTTGGTAGCAGTGACTAACTTAGAAAGTTCCTCCCGGTTTAGTTTCGCTTCTGTTACAAGCGCTTCCGTAACCGTTATTAAAGGATCATCCTCTGGCGTAACCCAGTGAAGTTTAGTGGGCGGTTCTACTTCACTCTCAGGCAGTGATTTTCCTGTGTTAGCTTTAACAGGCAATGACTTTCCCGTTTTAGCTTCAAAAGCAAAGGATTTGATGTTTTGATAAAACTGTCGCGCAGATTTATCTAAGAGTTTGACCGGACGTACATTGACTTGCTCTCCTTGAGAGCGAATATCCAGCGAAAGATTGCCGGCTAAAAGCTGTCGCCTATAATTACAATTAGGCGTGTTAAATATCAGATTAAAGACATCATCAAAATCATCTACGCTAATAGAAGACAATTTATTGGCGAAATCCGCATGGGAAAGAATCAACATGCTGTTATCCAGCCCATCCATCAAAGTTATCAGGCGACCCCGATCACCTCCATGTGCATTAAAGATACGAGCAATAGTTCCGTTGAATTCTTCATCGAAGTCAACTTTTGCGTTAGCGTTATCATTAGAAACACAGGTGAGTTTAAAACGTTGTTCCAAACTGGAAGCATCACAGTCATAGGTCAGTACCGCATCTTCAATACGAGCCAACGTGTCTTTCATGTTCAGGCCGTATTTATGAAATTGTTCTCTTGACAGATGAAAAAGAACCTGAGCTGCGGTGTAACACGCCTCTTTTATAGAAAACCCGGGAGTGGGGGTTTTCTGCAAAACGGCCACTAAATTGCGAAAAGCTTTCCATGCCAACTCAACATGATGCAAAAATGGATTCACGACGACGACAAGGAGTTTGTCGTTTCCGTTGTCTAAAAATGCCTTTTTAATTTTTTGAGTCGCATCGTCATGCTGCGTATGTTCCTCACCCGCATGAGCCGTGATTTGCAGTTGAACAGGGGGCAGTCTTCTCCCAGCCTGCCAATTCAAGAAGAAAGATTCAGAATTTCCCTGTTCACTCCTACCCGGAAATTCAAGTTGGGCTAATAGCCTAAATCGCCTTTCTAGCTCCTTAGAAATTTTAACCACTTGGCCATCAGGTTGGGGAAAAATGTTATGCAAGGCGGCAAGAAGAATCGTCTTACCAGCACCCGCATGTCCATATATTTCAACATGGTATTCCATTATTGTCTCTCTCATAGACGTATATACCTTTTTTGTTCAACCGAATTGGTTTGATTGAGCAGCTTAACTTGATTCCAACAAGCCGCTAGTTTATCCAAACTGGCCCCGAAATCCCAAGGCCTAAATCCGGTTTCCAATTCAGATACCTTTTTTTGGTACATTTTATTGGAAACCATTTTCCGATGACTCTGTAACATTATCAAACACCGACAATGTGCTAACCAAAAATCCAGTGGGGTGATGGCATAATCTTTGCAGTTGATTTCTAACACTAATGCTTGAATCTGAACATCAGCATTTTTTAATGTTACCACATCTGCCATGAGGTTTTTGACACGCTCCTGCAAATCATCGCTGGTGTCCACACTCACTACCGGTGGAATATAATGTGTGTCCCATTGCCCATTAGCAAAACGCCCAACGGGAATGCCATCACCGGTTTTCACAATCTCATCAATGCCTTGTTGCCACGCTCGCCATTCTAACCGAATTTTATGCAACGGAAAAGGGGGTTGAGTATCCCGCAGTGCCTTAGACATTGGAAGGGGCTGAGCGATAGCGAATAAACCATTGTTTTCATTAGCGTTATCGCATTCTGGAATATCGGCATTAAAACCAACCATTAACTTACCTGTGGCCGTTACCGCGAGCAGTTTGGACAGGGCATTGGCCTATCTTGTTGAATATCAACGATAAGTGGGTACGATGGACATAATCCAAAAACTTGGTTATTCCAAGAAAGGCCGCCGTATAAACGCGCCAGATGTGCCAACACCAAATCATGTTGCACCAAACGCCGTTCACTTAATGGATGACCATCTTGCCAGGTTTCAAATTCAGTCAGTAGTTGAAAAAGTTGCTGTTTCATAATCAATAACTACAGGGATTGTTTATAAAAAAGGATAGGTAACTACAAGGATTGTTTATAAAAAAGGATAGGTAACTACAAGGATTGTTTATAAAAAAGGATAGGTAACTACAAGGATTGTATATAAAAAAGGATTGCATTGAAACGGATTGACAAACCTAAACCGTTCCACGAATTAATCCTTTCTTATAAACAATCCTTGTAGTTAGCATTTATAAATCCGTCAAATCCTTCAATGCGTTGTACTACCATAGTTGAAAAAGTTGCTGTTTCATAATATATAGTCCAAACGGATGCTATCCCTTCTTAGGGATAGTATCCGTCAATTAAAACGGATACTATCCCGAAAAGGGATAGCATCCGTCAACAACGGTTCAAACGGATACTATCCCGAAAAGGGATAGCATCCGTCAACAACGGTTCAAACGGATACTATCCCGAAAAGGGATAGCATCCGTCAAAGACGCTATTGAATATTCTCCATAACGCTTTGAAAAGCCGATAGTTCCTCAGATTGAACCGCCGCTGCCAACAAAGTTTTCAATTGTGCATCAAGGCTGACAGTCAACAAACGTTGTTCTATTTGTTGATAACGGGAAGCGGGTGGGTCAAAACGCAAAACCAGTATATCTAAAATATCTCGACGACGTGTCATCAGAGAACCTTCCGCACGCGCTTCATTAATCGACACGCTGTCGGTTTTTTTCAATGCCTCTGGCACCGGGACGCGACTGGGTGTCGGAAAGTGGGTACAGATAATATAGGTATAGATTTGCTTACCTTTGATATTTTCTTCAAAATACAGTACATCATCATCGGTATGCAGATTGCTAAACACCACATAGTGCCCTTCATCCAAGCCTTCCGATTTGAGATATTCGGCCAATTGTGCCTTGCCCTTCTTGAATCGTGTCTGAGTGCTAAAGACTTTTATTTCAATCAGATAGCGGTGTTTATTATAGACAATGAGCAGATCGGTCGGTCCCGCTCCCGATGGCACTTCGATAAAGGTATGTCCTTCCAGGTCTTCCACAAAAAAGTTAATAAACCCATCCAGGGAGTAATGCCAAGCCGCTTCTTTCAGGTTGTCGGTATCAAAGGCTTTGAAGCCACGTCTTCGTACATACTGCCGGTATTTGTTGAGTAATGCGTGGATATTTAATCCATCACCGTTCAGATAGGCGTCAAAGGTGTCATGGGCCGTAATTCCATAATGGTTGGTTTCACCGTTATGCGGCGGACGAAATGCGGTAATAATACGCTTGCTATATAATGGCACCAAAATACCCACATGACCTTCTATATTTTCTATGACACCATTGGCATGTAGATAAGCGATGTCTTCAACATCAACACTAAATTCAATGGGCTGTTGTTAAACATAACAACCGACACATAAAGGCCTTTTTCTGTTTGGCCTTCTGGACAATATTCAGGATATTTTTATCATATTTCGACTTTAAGAAATAATTCAATGTCTCGAAAAAATCAGCCATTGTGACCGTTTTATCGGGCGCGACCGTTTCAACCAGATGTGCGGCAAGCGCACAGACGAGCCCGGGTTGCCCTTTGGTATTGTCATAAATGGCTTTTATCACCCCCGATTCCATTTTCTGACCTGATTCAACCACATATTGCTCGAGCAACAGATTAACTTCTGTTTGGCTAAAATAGGACACTTTTAATTCTTCGGCCACATTGAAGGGTGACGCACTTGAGGTCACCAATTTTGCAATGGTACTGACACCGACAAGGATCAGAGAATGAAGGGCATGGTATTGTTTTCGATGATACATTTGTCGAAATGCATGCCTCATCTCACTTAGGAGCGAATCCGGTATGCCTTCAAATTCATCGATGACAAGCACCAGAGATTGAGATTGCGGAATCTGTTCAAAAAATTCTTTCAGTTCAACCGGATTTTTAATGGTTTGTTCAGATTGAATCTGATGTTTTGCCAGTTCTTGATGAAGTTGATTATTTAAATCTCGGTAAAAAACTTCCCTAGTGACGGTCTTCAAACTCTCAAAACTAATCCAAATCGGGGTAAAACCTTCCTCCTTAACCGCTTCAAGTAAGAGTTGAAAGTAGGTGGTTTTTCCTGATTGTCTGGGTGCAAACAGCGTAAAATACCGCCCCTTTCGCACTTTGTCGAAGCCAATCGCAATTAAAGCACTCTTGGGAGGAGTCCAAGATTTATCTTGGCCATTTATTTCTCCTTTGTAATGAGTTGAAGGTGATGTCATATAGCAAATTTAGAACGGTAAGTCTTATACTAATAACTACAGGGATTGCTTATAATAAAGGATAGGTAACTACAGGATTTGTATATAAGAACGGATAGGTAACTACAGGGATTGTTTATAATAAAGGATAGGTAACTACAGGGATTGTTTATAATAAAGGATAGGTAACTACAAGGATTGTTTATAAAAAAGGATAGTATCAAGACGGATTGAATTCAAACCTAAATCCTTCCATGAGCTAATCCCTTCTTATAAACAATCCTTGTAGTTATGACTTTGCCTGCCTCGCCTAA
>Ga0164315_10001917_pt1 | contig 15828 bp, 11 predicted proteins | sample GuaBasSedimGuay6_FD_113737 | JGI IMG/M metagenome (GOLD analysis project Ga0164315, IMG submission 113737) | Subseafloor sediment microbial communities from Guaymas Basin, Gulf of California, Mexico - Guay6, Core 4569-2, 0-3 cm | ecosystem: Environmental > Aquatic > Marine > Hydrothermal vents...
CACGGTTACCATCAAGGTCCGGGATGCTTCGTCATCCGAGTACACAATCGTCAACGCGGCAGCCAACGGTGAACAGGGGCTGCGCATCATGTCCCTGGGCGGCAACGATTATCAGGCTTCGGTACTCTGGGATCCTCCGGTGGGACAGGTGACCGGAACGTATGATCTGTACTTCTCGGCCACGGATATCGGGCCGTCAACCGCAATCGACGACTTCAGCGACAACCTGGATGAACTGACGGTCAACGCCAACGCCCTGGTCGGCGACGGCTACCTGCTGCGCCGGACCCACGACGCGAATTCGTGCGGTGGGCCCAACGCGGCTTGCCACAACATCAACGATCACCAGGGCAACGACTGCATGGTGTGCCACGTGCCTCACGGGACGAAGAACATCTACATGGTGCGCGAATCCATCGTGACGCCTTCATCGGGTACAAAGACCGTGCTCTTCAAGACTTTGGGCGAAGGGGATCCCTACAACGATCCCGATCCGACGCCGGGTGATCCCACCTCCGGAACCGAGGCCGACGATAGCGATGGTGTCTTCACGGGCGTGTGCGAGGTTTGCCACACGGCTACCAAGTATCACCGCAACGACGGCAGCCAGACCAACTGGGGCCACAACAACGCCAAGGAATGCAGCAGTTGCCACAGCCATGATGAGGGCTTCCCGGCAGGCGGCGGCGAATCCGGCGGTGGAATGTCCTGCACCTGCCACAGCGCTGAATTCGGTCCGATGAACACCTCGACATCCTCCTTCCATCACCAGATGAACAGCGATGCCGCGGACTACACCATATCCAGCCGGACGTGCCTGACCTGCCACGTGGATCACGACATCTTCAGTCCGGACCTGAATGCGGGGATAGGGACGCGGGCGAAGAACCTGCGGGCGGATATCACCACGAGTGTTACTCAGGGCAACAGCGCGGTCCTGTTGGATTCGGACTACCAGTCGTCCGGCACCGGCGGCATCTGCCTGTCGTGCCACACCTCGCAGCAGACCAAGGGATACACCCAGCCCGACGGCAGCACCACGACCCCCGCATTGTCCAAGAGCGGTTACGACGCGGCCACCGCGGCACACAACTACGAGGCCACCTCCTCTTTCACCAGTGACGGATCCACGTTCAAGGCGAACTGCGTCAAATGTCACAACGGTACGCTGGGCCGGAACTATCAGGACGCGGGCAACAAGTTCGGCACCCACGATTCTCCCTACCGGACGATGGTCGATCCAATGGGCGTTTCAACACCCAGCGATCCCCTGGAAGAGAAATTCTGCCTGGAGTGCCACTCGACGGCAAACAACCCCAATGCCGGCAGCAACCTGGATTACTACGGGGTGCAGTCCATGAGTGCGACCTCCCTGCGGATCGGGGATGCGATGGGACTGACCTATGGGCATCCCACCAGTTCCGTCAGCGGTGTGCATGACATTTTCGAGGACGGCACGAACATGGGGGACGGAAACCGCCATGCCGAATGCGTGGACTGTCACAACGTGCACGAGGCCGACCAGGGTACGCATGACGGATCGACCAATCTGGTATCCAATGCCCTGAAGGGTGTCTGGGGAGTCGAGCCGACCTCCTGGCCTGCCGCTCCGGCTACGGCCAACGCCAATACCTATGCAACTCCCTCGGGTTATAACCGGGTCGAGCCGGCCCAGAAGGAATACCAGATCTGCCTGAAGTGCCATTCGGATTATGTGACCCTGCCAAGTGGGAATCGCAATCTGGCCGAGGAGATCAATCCGAACTATCCATCCACCCACGGGATCGTTTCGGCGGGGACAAACAGTTTCTGCAACAGCACGACCATGTTCGAACCCTGGGGCACCTCGAAGATCAACTACTGTTCCGACTGCCACCGCTCCAGCAATTCTTCCGATCCCGCTGGTCCACATGGATCGAACATGGATCATTTGCTGGTGGCCACGACGGTTTCGGACGACAATGTCGGCACCCCGCTGTGCAATGTTTGTCACAGGCCGAGTGTCTATTGGGACGGCAGTGCCTCGGCAAGTCGCTTTTCCCAGCATCCGGCCACCAAGGGCGCCCACCAGATGGCCTTCGGCTGCTTCATGTGCCACATGTGGGAATTCGCCAGCCATGCCAACGTACCGGGCGTCAATCACACTGAAAGCCTGTCGGCGGGGACGATCCATGTCCATGGTATGAACAAGCGGTTCACGCTCAACGAAAGGCAGGGCTCGGCGGGTCTGGGTCAACCTGCGGACGCTTTTGTCGACGGCTACATGGCGGACATGGATTATACTAACAAAGAGTGCTGGGCCGAGGTTTGCAAGACCCACTCGGGTCAGGGCTATTGAGGTGGAGATTGCGCCGACTGTTGGACCTCATAACATCCACACGCACCGCGGCCTATCTCATGGCCGCGGTGGTGTTTCTTGTCCTGTTGTCGGCGATCGTGCCCCAGGAGGGATTTGATACCGGACGCGTCAAGGGTTCCGGGGGCATCATCGAGGCGCTGCAACCCACCATGCGGGCACTTGCGCTGGACCGTATCTACAATTCGCCCATTTTCCTGGTTCTTCTGGCTTTATTGAGTACGGGGCTATTGGCGGGAAGTCTGAGGCGGCTAACGCATTTGAGGAAGATGAAGAGCCCGGCCGTCAGGGTCCAGCATCTCGGTTCGGTGATTTTTCACATCGCCCTGGTGGCGGTCCTGGCCGGGGCCATGCTCAATCGTTCCTACAGTTTTCAGGGGGCCTTCGGCTTGACGGAAGGCCAACAGGCTATCGATGATCCCGGCCAATACGTCAAGATGGGCTTCGGGAGTCTTCGGGGTGACCGGTTCGGCCGCTTTCAGTTGCGTCTGAACAGCATCGAACTCCATCATCCCGCGGGAGGAGCGACCACCGAGGCGGCGGATGTGACAATTAACTGGAATTCCGGTCTTTCCGCGGCGGAGGGATTGGTTGCCATCAATGAACCGCTGCGGTGGAATGGTCTGGAATTCCACCTGGGGTCCCTGGTGGGTTATTCCCCGGAAATCGTGATTCTGGATGATTCCGATACCGCCCTGCTGAGAACCTTCGTGCGGGTCGGGGGACACCGGACGGGCCCGGGGAAAATTATCCATGAGGATTTTATCGACAGCCCGGTTGCCGGTCAAAAATTGGGGATCCGGGTAGAACCTGGAGCTTCGCCGGGAACTGGTCCCACGGTGGCTGTGACCGTGCTTGAAGATGAGACCGAAATCCAGGCGGGGATCGCCGCGGTCGGCGATACCTTGCAAATGGGGGGTATCCGGGTAGCCGTTCCGCGTATGAGACGTTGGTGTTACATTCAGGTTGTGGAAAATCCCTGGATATGGCTCATCTTCACGGGTTTCTGGGTGGGTCTGGCGGGCCAGGCGCTCAGTGCGGTGGCCCGGGTTCTGCCCAGGGCTAAGGACTCCAAATCGCGGACCCGAGGACAAATATGATCACACGCCGGGAGCTGGAAACATGACCAATGTCGAAAGCATTCTGTACTGGTTGACAACGCTGCTGCTGGCGGTGGGGTTCTTCATTTCCCTGCTGTGCCTTTTCTACTCGAGGCCCCGGGCGCAGACAGCCGCGCAAATTCTTACCGCCGTAGCCACGGTCAGCCTGACGGCATTTGGTGTGATTCGCTGGGTCGGCTCGGGCCATCCGCCGTTCGTGAGCCTGTTCGAATCGATGATCGCGTCCATCTGGTTCCTGTTGGTCATCTTTCAGTTGATTCGCCTGAGAGTCGGCCACGTGGGGATTGTTCTGGCTCCCGTCACCGGATTCTCCCTGGTTCTGTTGGGCTGGTCGTCGTCCCTGCCCAAACAGGCTTCGCCCCTTTCGGCGGCACTCGAAAACGTCTGGCTGTTCATTCATGCCTCGTTCGCCACCGCGGGCGCGGGGGTTTTTCTGCTGGGGGCATCGTACTCGGTGATCTTCCTGTTGGGCGAGGACCGGATCCAGGGCCTGCGCCGAAGATTTCCCGGGTTGCCGGAACATCGCCGGCTGCCGGAAACGGTGGTAACTTATTTGCTCTTCGGGCTCGTCCTGTGGGGTGTGATGATCGTTTCGGGTTCCATCTGGGCGCACTCGGCGTGGGGCCGGTACTGGGCCTGGGATCCTGTCGAACTCTGGTCGCTGCTCAGCTGGCTGATCTACGCGCTTCTTTATCACGCCCGCGTGTCGCTCAAGCTGTCTCCCCGGGTTTTTTGTATCCTGAATATCGTCGCTGTCGCCACGGTCGCTTTTGCCTTGTGGGGCGTTCACTATGTCTACGAAACGATCCACACCTATGGTTGATCCCCACCGCAGATACCGGGCCGCCGGCCTGGCCTGGCTGGTAATCGGGGGGCTCCTTGTTTTGCTGACGCCCGGGTGTTCGCAAGACGACTATTTACGGGCGCCGGAATTCGATCGGCTGGTCCAACTGGATGAAACCCATCCCGGCCTGGAGCCCGCCCGGCTGCAAATCCTGGGCGATTCCCTGTTCGTCAGTTTCAACGGTCTTCCCCGGCTGGAAGTGTTCGACCTGGACCTGAACCGGTTGGGCGGAATCGACCTGGTGGCGCCGGAACCGATCCTGCCGACCTCATTCGCGGTAACCGATTCCCAGATCCTGGTCACCGACCACGGGAAGGGAATCGTGGCTCGATTCGACCGCCAGGGCCAATACCTGGATTCGTTCGGGATGCTTCCCGATGGTGTGACCCGCTTGTCGCCCATCTCAATAACTTGTTTTGGAGGAGTTGCTTACGTTGCCGACATGGGCCTGAGGCGAGTTCTGGCGATCTCTTTGAATGACATCAAAGATATTACCGAAGCCGGCGAAATGGTACTGACAATTCCCGCGGTAAAGGATCCCGCCGTGGGCTTTCCGTCGACCGTTTTTGTCACCGATGACGGAAGGCTTTTGATAGGCGATGCGGCGAACGGCGTGGTCCGCGTCTTCACTTGCGATGGTCGTCCAATTTACCAATTCGACACCGTGCCCGGCTTGACGAAGATGGCGCCCCAGGGCTTCGCGGTCGATGACAGGATCGATCCTTCGGTCCAGGATGAGCACTCGGTCGATCCCAGCGGGATCCGTAACCAGGGCCGTCTCCACTTGGTGGACGGTTACAACGGCCAGGTCCACATGTTCAGTCCCCTGGGTAGATTCCTGGGTTCCTACCCCGAAGAAACAAGGCTGGTCGGCCCCGCCGGTATCGCCGTGGACAAGGTCGGAAAACGTGTCTACGTCGCCGATCCGCCCGCGGGCCGCATCCTGGTCTACCGGTACGAAGGAGATTGAGTGGGTTACATCATTCTCATGCTGACAAACTACTTTCACGACCTGGCGGTCGCGGTATTGGCGACAAACGTCGTGATGATACACATTATTGGTAGGTTTTTGGATGAAGAGCCTGACCGCGGCCTGATTCTGGGCCGGATCATCAGCCGTTTGTCGCGGGTTACCTGGTGGGCGTTGGCTTACGTCATCGCCGCCGGCGCGGTGCGGGCCTGGTTTTTCATGGACTTCGAATGGAACCCCGCGGTCGATAAAAGCGGGATGATGATTGCCTTGGGTGTCAAACATGTGTTGCTGGTGGGGTTGACGGTATTCGGCATCGTGGGCATGCGCAGATACAGGGAGAAATACCGTGATCATGAAGGATAGCCCCGAGAAGGGCAGTGCCGGAACGATAGTGTTCGTGACCCCGCCCTACCACTGCGGGGTGGTCGAGGTCGCCGGCACCTGGCCTCCCCTCAGTTTCGTACCTTTGGCCGCCCAGGCTGAAAAAGCAGGTTGGAACGCGCGCATCTACGACGCCATGTCCCTGCGCCACGACCACAAGGAAATCGCCGCGACCCTGGCGGAGATGGAATTTGATATTCTGGCCGTCAGCTCCATTACGCCAACCTATCCCGACGCCGCGGAGGTCTGCCGGACCGCCAAGCGGGTCCGCCCCGACTGCACCACACTCATGGGTGGGGTGCATCCCACCTTCATGGCCGACGAGGTTTTGCTGAAAGACCCGCAGGTGGATTACATCCTGGCGGGGGAGGGGGAACTGCCGATGTTCCACTTCCTGTCGAGTTTCGATGATCCCAAGGCCCGCCATGCCACCCCCAACCTGATCTACCGGGGCGATTTTGGTGTGACCCGGAATCCCCGCCTGTCCCTGATGGAGGATTGGGACGACCTGCCCATGGCCTGGCACCTGCTGGACTGGGAGCTATACACGTACTTCCCGTTTCCCGGGTCGCGACTGGGGGCCATTTCCACCTCCCGTGGCTGTAACCACGAGTGCACCTTCTGTTCACAGCAGAAATTCTGGGACAAGACCTGGCGGGGGCGGTCGGCCAAATCCGTTGTCAGTGAGATGACCCACCTGCACGAAGAATACGGGGTGGATGTATTCCTGTTCACGGACGAATACCCGACCAAAGACGGCGAACGGTGGGCCGAACTGGTGGACCGGATCATCGCCGCCGACCTGAACAGCTACATCCTGATGGAAACCCGCGTCGAGGACATCGTCCGCGACGAGGCCATCCTGCCCAAATATCGTCAGGCCGGCATCGTCCACATCTACGTGGGGGCCGAGGCCACCGATCAGGAGACCCTCGACCAGATCAACAAGGAAATCTCGGTGGATGAGTCGCGCCGCGCCATCCAACTCATCGCCGAACACGACATGATCTCCGAAACCTCCTTCGTGTTGGGTTTCCCTGATGAAACCCAGGAGTCCATCGACAAGACCCTGAAGGCGGCCCGCGAATTCAATCCCGATTTTGCCCACTTCCTGGCCATCACGCCCTGGCCCTACGCTGATTTGTGGGATGAGTATCAGGAATACATCGAGGATTTCGATTACCGAAACTACAACCTGATCGAGCCGGTCATCAAGCCGAAAAACATGACCCGCAAGGAAATCGACATGGCGATCATCACCTGCTACGGAAAATTCTATATGCCCAAAATGAAGGAATTCATGACGGTTAAGAGCAAATTCCGGCGTGATTACCTGTTGCGATCCACCAAAATGATCATGCAGTCTTCATTTCTTGTGAAGAAATTCGCCCGATTGGGCATCGATCCGCGAAAGGCCATGAAGGACGTCATGGGGCGCTGATTCCCCTGCGGCGGGGCTTGATAATGATCAGACCCCTATTTTGACCCTGAGAATCAACATAAATACCATATCTTCAATAGCTTAAGTGACGGTGATAACCCGTCTACAATTTCTTGACTATACGCCGATACGTTATTTGGTTAACATTAATACCTACTTTGGAAAAGGGTGTTTGTGAAGGCCTTCGGAAAAAACAACTTGCTCTCTTTTTTAGCATCACCCGGGTTGACGCTAACCCTGCTTTGCCTCATTGGTTTGTCCATCGCCACGGCCACTTTCATCGAGTCCGCCCGGGGGACCGGGGCGGCCAAGAGTCTGGTCTATAACGCCCGATGGTTCGAGGTCGTGCTGGGGCTTTTCGGTTTGAACCTGACCCTGGCTTTGCGCCGCTGGTGGCCCTTCCGTCCCCGTTTGCTGGGTTTCGTATTCATCCACCTCGCCGTCATCGTGATCCTGACCGGTTCCGCGGTCACCCGGTATTTCGGGTTCGAGGGCACCATGTACATTCGCGAGGGTGCGTCCTCGGAGGTTATTTATTCCCGAAATACCCACGTCGTGGTGGATATTGACCAGGAATCCGGGTCATTTCCGGTCCGTCTCTTCAGGGAAGGCGACCAGAATATTTCCCGGCATATCGAAATCGGGGGAGAATCCTACCGCGTGGATGTGGAACACTTCCAGCCGGGTGATCCCATGGGTGGAGGTGGCTGGGGGACGGTGACTCTGCGGGTGACCGACAGCCAGGGAAATACCGCATCCGGCACGGTGCGCGAGAGCATGCGGATACGGACAACCGTCGTGCTGGGCGACCGTCAGGTGGGCCTGGGTTACGGTCCGGTCAAGATCTCCCTGCCCTTCAGGATCCAGCTCGACGATTTCGTGATGATCACCTATCCCGGCAGCGACAATCCGGTGGATTACGAAAGCCATGTGCGTTTGTTCGACTCCGCCAGGGGAATCGAGGGGAACCCCTCCCGGATCTACATGAACCACCCGCTCAGCCACCAGGGCTACAAACTTTTCCAGTCTTCCTACGACGACGATCGCCGGGGCACCGTCCTGACGGTGAATTTCGATCCGGGAAAAGTCCCCACCTACTTCGGTTACGGTCTGATCACCCTGGGTTTCATCCTGGTTTTCGCCAAGGATCTCCTGTGGCGCAGGTCCCCTGCCATGTTGTTGGCATTTCTGGCTGTGATGGCATTATCCGCCCTTCTTCCTGATCGGGCCGCGGCCCAGAAGCTGGACATCACCGGCCGTTTCCCGGGAGCGGGCGAGGTCCCGCCTCCGGTGGACGTCACGGTCATGGCTCCGGAAGCCCGGTCGGCTGCCGGCGGCCTGGTCATGCAGGATTACCAGGGCCGCATGAAGCCGCTCGACACCCTGTCCCGGGCCTTAGTGCGGAAAATCGGCAAACGGTTCGAAATAGACGGCTGGGACCCGATGGACATGTATCTCAGCTGGCTGGTCAATCCCCAGTATTGGTGGGATTACCCTCTGCTCTACGTCCGCTATCCGGGATTGCGGGACTTGCTCGAAGTGGCTCCCGGCGCGACCCACGTCACCGCCCGCAGCCTGTTCGACGACCAGGGAAATTACGTTCTGAGCCAGTTGGTGGAGACCGCCCACCAGACCCCGGACCGGGACCGCTCCAAACTCCAGCGGAAACTGATCGCTTTCGATGAGAGGGTAAATCTTTTCTACATGGCGCTTCTCGGCCGCTCCCTGAGGATCTTTCCCTTGCCGGGGGACGACAACAACACCTGGCTGTCGATGGATGAATCCATGACCCGCGTAACGGGCGTCGCCAGGGACAGGTACCGCCGGGCCTGGTTTGATTTCATGGGCGGTATGAAAGAGGGGGACTCCGACCGCTTCGCCGGCGCGATCGCGGAAATCGCCGCGTTCCAGGCGGAGTACGGGGCCGCCGTCGTGACCGGCAGGGCCGCGCTCCGTTCAGAGATGTTTCTGAACAAGACACGCCCCTTCAGCCGGGTGCTGTGGGGATACCTGGTGGCCTCGGTGATTCTCATGGCGGCCTATTTCCAATGCCTGATAAAAAGGAGAGGGCGACCCTACCGGTTGAGGCATCCTCTCTACCTGGCCGGTTTTCTGCTGTTCATCGGGTCGTTCGGCATCCACCTGACCGCCTTCGTCATGCGCTGGGTCGCCTCGGGAAGAGCGCCCCTGAGTAATGGTTACGAATCGCTCGTGTTCATCAGCCTGGCCGTGGCCATGGCGGGTCTGGCGTTCGAACTCAAGGACCGCCGGGGAGTGGCGGCCGGACTTTCCTCCCTGCTCACCTTCGTGGTCCTCGGCATTTCGATGATGTCCTTTTTCGATCCGGCCATCGGACTCCTGGTGCCCGTGCTCAATTCCTACTGGCTGAACATTCACGTCACGGTGATCACCGCCAGTTACGGTTTTCTCGGTCTCGGCGCCCTGATCGGCGCCCTGATGCTGATCCTCTACCTGATGAAGGGACCGGGCCGCCATTCGATCCGGGACGGCATCCGCAGGCTCGAGGGCCTTCTCTTCAACGTGAACATCGTCGGGCTGGGCCTGTTGACCGTCGGCACTTTGCTCGGTGGTATCTGGGCCAACGAGTCGTGGGGTCGTTACTGGGGCTGGGATCCCAAGGAAACGTGGAGTCTGGTGACCATCCTGACCTACACGGTGATTTCCCACATCCGGCTGATTCCCTCCATTCGCAAGCCCTGGGCCCTGGCCGCGGGCAGTTTCGCGGGGATCTCGACGGTGGTCATGACATTTTTCGGTGTAAATTATTTCCTTCAGGGATTGCATTCATATGCCCAGGGCGGGGCCACCAAGGTTCCGTCGTGGGTTTATTTCGGAGCCGCCTTCATGGCGGTATTGATTGTCGCTTCACTGGTGGTAGCAATTATGCGGGACTGGGACCATCTGGAGGGGAAAACCCAAGTGGAACCCACATCACCGGGAATGGCGAACTGATTGGCGGGAGTGGTCATGAACGGCAAGAGCAAGATGATCGTAGGGGCCCTGTCGATTGCAGTGGTGTTGTTTGGGGCGGGATTGGCTTTCGGCCAGCCTCAGCAGAAAAACTGTCAGACATCGAAGTGCCATGATGACATGGGCAAGGCCAAATGGGTTCACGGCCCGGTGGGTGTCGGGGCCTGTGCGGTCTGCCACAATCCCATCGAGGGGGAGGATCACAAGTTCACTTTCCCCGCCGAACGGGAAGAGTTGTGTTTCGCCTGCCATGAGGGGAAACGGGATATGATGCTGGAGGCCAATATCCACACTCCGGTGGCCGAGGGGGATTGCACGGGTTGTCACGATCCCCACGAGTCTGAATTCCGGTTCACCCTCAAGGGCGACGCCAAGTCCCTGTGTTTTGATTGCCATGACCAGGAAATTTTCAGGGGAAAATCCGTTCATGGCCCGGTTGCCGTGGGTGATTGCAACGCCTGTCACAATCCTCACGCCTCGGCTTACACGAAGCAGTTGCTGGACGATCCCATCCAGATCTGTTTCACCTGCCACGACGACCGTAGCGACATGATGGCCATGAGACATGTCCATCCCCCGGTCAGCGAAGGTTGCATGTCCTGTCACGAGGCGCACGCCGCTCCGGCCGCCAAACTGCTCACTCTGGGCACCCCGGGGCTTTGCTACGGCTGCCACGAGGAACTGGAAGCTTCCGCCACCGCCAGCCATCAACACACTCCCGTGGCTGCCGGGCAATGCAACGCCTGCCATGATCCCCACGCCTCGGAATTTCCGAAGCTTTTCCCGCAATCCCCAGAGGAAATGTGTTTCTCCTGTCACACGGAACTCGGGGAATACGTGAAAGCCCAGACCAGTCTGCACGGTCCGGTCGGTGAGGGCGACTGCAGCGCCTGCCATGATCCCCATGGAAGTGATTTCCATAGTATCCTGCGCAAGTTTTTCCCGGAGGAGTTCTATACTCCCTACGCGGAAGAAAACTACGCCAGTTGTTTCGAGTGTCACAACCACCAGTTGGCCATGGAGGCCGAGACCGAAACCCTGACCGGCTTCAGGGACGGTGACCGGAATCTGCACTATCTGCACGTTAACAAGGACGTCAAGGGCCGGTCGTGCAAGGCCTGCCATCAGGTTCACGCATCCACGCAGGAAAAGCATATTCGCTTGTCGGTACCCTACGGGGCCATCGATTGGGAGCTTCCCGTTACCTATACCAAGACCAAGGATGGGGGCAGTTGCCAGGTGGGTTGCCACGCTCCGAAAGGATACAAGCGCAAATGAACCGACGAACCCGGACTTCAGGTTTAATGGTCATATTGGGGTGCCTGTGTGCGGGGTTGTTACTGTGGGCAAGTGGGGCTGACGCGGCCGGACGGCAGGCGGTAATTCAGCGAAGCCGCGTCCTGTTGGTGGAAGCCCAGGATGCTTTTGCGGCGGGCCAGTCCGATACGGCTCTGGCCCGTCTCGATGCCATCCTCGTCGAGGATCCCGCCAACCCGGATGCCTATTATTTCATCGGGCTCATCAAGCTTTCCCACGCGGACACCGCCGGCGCCGAGGTGGCCCTGGTCGAGGGCGTCCGGTTGGCGCCTTTATCCCGGCGCCTGAAACTGCTGCTGGCCCGCGTCTGGGTGGAGTCGGGAAAAACCGTCGAGGCGGATAAACTTGTTACCGAGGTGATGGTTCTGCGGCCCCTGGATGTGGACGCCCTCTACATCAAGGGGCTGATCGCCCTGGCCGGAAGCGACACCACCGCCGCGGTCGAGTTCTGGGACACGGCCCTGAACGAGGAGTTGGGGGGTGGGGAGTTGTGAAAACCCACTTATCCCGCAAATTCATGAGCCGCAGCATCCTGGTCATGGTGTTTTTGTCCGCCATGGTTCTGGGTACCGCATCGGCGGCCTTCAAGTTCATCCAGGAAGGCATGACCCCGCCCGAGTTCAAGGGCAAGGACCTGCTTACCGGCGATGAGGTCGTGTGGAAGCCGGGGTCGGGCGATGAGGGATCCGAAGTCGTCCTGATCGTCTTCTGGGCCACCTGGTCGCCCCGGTCGATGGATCTGCTGAGGGATCTGAAGGAAATGTCGGAGGAGTATCGGGAGCATGCATTCCGGGTGATTGCCGTCAACGTCGACGGACAGAAACCCACGCCCATGATGATGAAGGAAATTTCCTCGAAATGGGTTGAACTCGACCTGCCTTTCCCCATTATTGTCGATGAAGGCCTGAAAACATTCTATGCCTATGGCGTCATTGCCGTGCCTTCAGTAGCACTGGTGGACGGAGCGGGTCATTTGCGTTACGGGCCCTCCGGTTATTCCTATATCATCCGGGATCAGATCGTCGACTCGACTGAAGTGCTGCTCGGGTTGCGCGAAGCCGGCGCCATTGCCACTCTGGCCCCGGTTTACCGGCCCAACCCCAAGGCTTCCCGGTATTACCATCTGGGACGCAGATTGGCCAGCCAGCAGCTCTACGAAAGGGCTCTCGGCAACCTGGACAAAGCAGTGGAAGAAGACACGGGTTTCAGTTCTCCCTACAGCCTGAAGGGGCAAATCCAGCTGTCCCTGGGGGAGTGGGATAAGGCGGAACAGAATTTTGCCAGGTCGGTTGAACTCGACAGCACTTCGGTGGCGGCCATGGCCGGTTGGGGTCGTTCCCTTCTGCGTCAGGAAAAGATCGGTGAAGCCGCTGAAAAATTGACGGCCGCCCTGGAACTGGACGACACCTATACCCCGGCCCTGGTGGATCTGGCGGAATGCCGCACCATTGAAGGCAAACTCGACGAGGCGTGGACCCTGTACGAGGCTGCTCGGGAACTGAACCCGAGGAACCCGGAACTGCTGTTCCACCTCGGACGCTTCCTCCGTAACAAGGGGGAGACCGCTTCCGCGGTGACCGTCTACAAAACGGCCATCGAACAACTGGTGACCCTGCCGATTCTCGAATCGGCGCCACAGCAATGACCGCAAGGAAGGGAATTTGAAAATGCAGAGGATTACCCTGAACAACCCGGCGATGGGTCGGCGGGAAATGAGGGAGGCCGCCCTTGTGGCGGTTCTCGCCCTTACCGGTCTTGCCGCCATGCTACTTTTGCCCTTTTACGCCCAGGCCCAATCCGAATCCAGTAGTTTTCACGGATCCCACAGCGGTCCGAAGGTGGACCACGAAGCCCTCTTCGAATCCGCCGCGCCATTGGCTGATTCCCAGCAGGGCCGGCAGCTTCTGGCCGATTGTCTGGAAGCCTACGGCGGGCAGGAAAAGCTGCAAAACCTGAAGGGTTTCCGGCTGCACTACAGCATGACCCCGATGATGAGCACGGAATCGTTCCCCGTGATCAAATCCTTTCAGACGGGCCGTGGCTACCGGTATGTCAAAGGTGACGAAGAACGGATCCTCAACGGGACGAAGTGCTGGTACACCAAGGGTGACCAGGTGGCCGACATGGACGGGGGACGCTACCGGGCCGAATTGTTCAGCTACCTGACCCTGGCCATGCCTCTGGCCTCCGAAACCGAACATTTCGACAACGTCAGGTTCGGGAAACGGGACGATGACCCCCTGTCGTACCTCTATTTCGACAAGGCGGATTCCGTCCTGGTGATTCTGGGCATCAACGCGGAAACCAACAGGATCATGACGACCGCCGGGGTGATTCGCCAGGACGATCAGAGGTTTACGTTCATCAACGAATTCGACGACTATCGCCAGGTTGAAGGGTTCTGGTTTCCCCACTCCATGATCAATATTTCCATGGGGTTGAAGGTTGCCGAATCGGTCCTGGACAAGGTTGAGGTCAATCCCTCATTCGCCCAGGACGCTTTCCTGCCCCAAAAAACCAGTAAATGACCTGAAAGGTTCATCGCCCATGCGAGTCTTTCGCGGAACTTTTCTTATATCAGCTATCCTGGTTCTGGTGGCCGCCGCACCGGCCCTGGCGGACAAGGGGGATGAGGAAAAGGGGTGTCTGGAATGCCACCCGAAGTTCTTCAAGGAGCGGGAGCGTGAATTCAATCATCAACCCTTCGATGATAAGAAATGCGAAGTCTGCCACGTTTTTCACAAGTTTACGCAGCAGATGGTATTGGCGGGCACGGTCTTCGACCTCTGTTCCCAATGCCATGAATCCCTCTTCCTGATCGCCGAGGACGACCTCCATTATCCGGTGTATGAGGACGACGGCTGCATGACCTGCCACGAGCCTCACAGCGCGGACAATGAAATGCTGTTGAAGGGAACTCCTCCCGGAATGTGCCTGGAGTGCCACGAGGACGAACCCGGCGAAGACGACGTGGTCCATCCTCCCTTCGAGGATCAGGAGTGCGCGGGATGTCACGATCCCCACGGCACGGAATTTACGGCCAACCTGCTGTTGCCCACGTATTTTGTTTGCCTGGATTGCCATGAGGATCTTCTCATGGAATTCGACCATTCCGAAATGCACAGCGGCGACGGTATCCGGTCCTGCGAAAACTGCCATGTGGGGCATTTCGGATCCGAGGCGCACCTTCTGCGCGACTCGGTGCCGGGCCTGTGTTTCAAGTGCCATCAGGATCAGAAGGACGCCCTGGACGCCGAATATGCACACGACGTGCTGGAAGATTGTCTCGATTGTCACACGCCCCATCAGCACCGGGCCGATATCGCCGACAAGGCTCTTTGCGCCGAATGCCACGACTTCGAGGACGAGGATTTCCTGGTCGAACACGAAATCGACGATATCGAAAGCTGTGTGGATTGCCACAATCCCCACGGTTCATCCGAGGAATTCATGCTGGAGTAAACCAGATGTCAGTGCTTGTCCCCGGGCTGTGACAGCCTGCCCGGGGGATCCAAAATATTGAAAAAAGTCCCCAATTGCGGTACAATTATAGGCTCAAACCTCCTAAAACGGCTCAGGCCGATTAAATCGCCCTTCCGCATCTTTTGCACGCTCATCCATTTGGAGAGGTCTCGCATGTTTGTGTTCCATGATTTGAAGGGGTCCGGGTTCGTCTCCCTGGTCCTGGCCATGACTTTGTTGGTAACGGCGGGATTCGCCCTGGCCGATTCTCAACCCCTCGCCAATTCTCATTCTTTGGCCTCGGTGCGGTCTTATTCCACTGCTGTGATGGATTTTGCCGCCGCGCGCGCAGATGACCGGGATCGTGACGAGATGGGCCTGGCCCCACGGTTCGCCTTGACGGAATCCGTGAGAATCACCCCGGATACCGATGGTACGTGGGAGGATCTCGACGCCCGGTTCGATCTCTGGCGATTACGCATTACCTCGCCCGGCGCGCTGTCCCTGAACCTGGGATTTTCCGCATATCGCCTGCCCAAGGGTGGCAGGTTGACCATCTATCCCGCCGATGCCGACGCATCGGGGGACCCTCGCGGGGTACGGACCTTCACTGACCGGGACAACGAGGCCCACGGAGAGCTGTGGACTCCAGTGGTGCTCTCGGACGACATCGTGGTCGAACTGGTGGTGCCGCGTGAATCCCGTCACGACTTCGAACTCGAGCTGACATCCATCAACGCGGGCTACCGTTATTTTGGAGAGAGATCAGAGGAAATCGTCGACAAGTCAGGTGACTGCAACGTCGATGTCGTTTGCCCGGAGGGTGACGACTGGCGGCTGGAGATTGCCTCGGTCGGGGTCATCTCCACCGGGGGCAGCACCTATTGCACGGGGTTCATGATCAACAATACCGCCAAGGACAGCCGGCCCCTGTTCATGACC
>Ga0164315_10001918_pt1 | contig 15818 bp, 9 predicted proteins | sample GuaBasSedimGuay6_FD_113737 | JGI IMG/M metagenome (GOLD analysis project Ga0164315, IMG submission 113737) | Subseafloor sediment microbial communities from Guaymas Basin, Gulf of California, Mexico - Guay6, Core 4569-2, 0-3 cm | ecosystem: Environmental > Aquatic > Marine > Hydrothermal vents >...
CCCATCCCTTAACGAATCGCTCGCTACGGTTGCTTTGGATGGCAATCTTTGCCGTTGCACTGGTTATCAGGGCATTAAACGTGCTGTGAGCCTACTCTGTCAACAATTCGCTTTACCTGATGTAGCTCCAATAGAACGAATCAAATGGTTGGTTGACCAACAAATTTTACCGACTTATTTTTTAGAAATTCCTCAAAGGCTGCAAAAATTGCCAGCACCAAAAAATCATTTAACCAGTATTCCGCCCAACTCAACTATCGTAGCGGGAGGTACAATCCCGTGGCAAAATGATCCATCAAAGCCGGTGGTATTTTTATCTCAACGTCAGGCGTTAAACGGCATCCGAATTGAAGCGGATCGCTGTTATGTTGGTGCGACGACTACCATAGAAGTCATAAAAAATTCACCCGTCATGCAAAAATTATTTCCAAAAATTGAGAAATACTTTGCGGTGCTGGCTTCAACGCCCATTCGACACCGAGCCACGCTGGGCGGTAATCTTGTTACGGCTTCTCCCATCGGTGATTTAAGCATCTTTTTTTTGGCATTGGGCGCATCAGTTGATTTGAACGAGGGGCAAAATCAACGTGCTATACCATTAAAAGATTTTTTTAAAGGTTATAAACAGGTTGACAAGCAGAATAATGAACTTGTGGAAGGGGTGCATTTTCCGCTGCCTGCTCGTCATGTTTATTTTAATTTCGAGAGAGTGTGCAAACATACAGACTCAGAGCCTCCCAGTGTTAATTCGGCAATCCAAATTCAAATGAATGGCGGACTTATTCAACAAATCCATCTGTCAGCAGGTGGTGTTGCGCCTATTCCGCTTTATCTAACAAATACGGTGAATTATTTGCTCGGTAAAGAAATTAATGTTGAGATAATTCGTGAAGCGGGAAAAATGGCTCAAACTGAAATATCTCCTCTGAGTGATGTACGCGGTTCAGCGGAATATAAGCGTTTGTTATTGCGTCAATTATTCTATGCCCATTTCATCATGCTTTTTCCAGAACAAATTGATAGTCGGGAGATATTGCAATGAAAAATATTGATACGCTCCTCCACGTTAAAGGGGAGTCACAGTTTACCGATGATCTGATTGTACCTGAAGGCACATTACATGCGGCAGTTTTTTCGTCCCCCATTGCATACGGTAAAATTACGCGCTTAAATCTGGAAACTGCTAAACAAATTGATGGCGTTTATGATATTTTAACGGCTGAGGATATACCGGGTGATAATCAAATTGGTGTTATTGTCCCGGATGAACCTCTGTTGGCTACTTCGGTCGTTCACTATATCGGTCAACCAATTGCAGTTGTGATTGCTAAGAACGCTGATAGAGCACGTACAGCAATAAAGGCTATTGCGATTGAATTTGAACAACGCTCTGCGATCTTCGATGCCCGTGAAGCTTATGCTGTAGGGCAATTAATTGGATCGCCTCGCACACTGGCATTGGGAAACCTTGAGGCTGCTTGGCAAAATTGCGATGTAATCGTTGCGGGGACAGTCGAATCCGGTGGGCAAGAGCATATTTATTTAGAAACCCAGAGTGTATTGGCCTATCCTACCGAAAATGCAGGCTTAAAGGTGATATCCTCCACCCAATCTCCAAATGATGTGCAACGTATGATTGCGGGTGTTTTAAGTTTGCCCATGCACAAAATCGAAGTCGATGTGTTGCGCTTAGGGGGAGGATTTGGTGGTAAGGAAAGTCAAGCCACAGCTTGGGCTGTTATGACTGCATTTGCCGCATTCAAATTAAAAAAATCTATCAAACTGGTTTTGCGCCGTGATGAAGATATGCGTATGACGGGTAAACGTAATCCTTATTCATCTGACTTTAAGATGGGTTTAACCCATGACGGTAAGATTCTCGCTTATGATGTGACTTTTTATCAAAATGCCGGGGCGATGGCTGACCTGTCACCTGCAATTTTAGGACGCTGTCTATTTCATGCGACCAACAGTTATTTCATTCCATATATGAAAGCGACAGGTTACGTCTGTCGCACAAATTTACCCCCAAATACTGCTTTTCGTGGTTTTGGCAGTCCGCAAGCGGTATTTGTGATTGAATCAGCGATTTTTAAAGCCGCCGAACAAATGGGTGTTGCTCCTTCGTTTATTCAGAAAAAGAATTTGTTACAAACGGGTGACGAATTTTCTTATGGTATGAAAGTGGAAAATAGTCAAGCTGCTCGCTGTTGGGAAATGGCGGAACAACGCCACGCGATAGAAAAAAGGTATCAAGACATACAAAATTTCAATCAATCCCATCCTTTGCAGAAAAAGGGAATGGCTCTTGTACCCATTTGTTTTGGTATTTCATTTGAAAGCACTTTTATGAATCAAGCCAGTGCGTTGGTGCATGTTTATACTGATGGTAGTGTCAGTGTGAGTACCGGCGCAATCGAAATGGGACAGGGTGTCAACATGAAAATTCGACAAGTTGTCGCCAACATTTTCTCAATACCTTTGAATCGAGTTAATGTCGAAAGTTCAAATACTAAGCGTATTGCCAATATGTCTCCGACTTCTGCCAGTTTAGCAGCGGATTTAAACGGCAACGCGACCAAACTGGCTTGTCTTAAACTGTTAGAACGTCTCAAAACTTATGCTGCCAAAAAACTCAAGATTGATTCAATGGCTGAATTGCAACTCAAAGATGAGGTGCTTTATTTAAAAGGCAAGCCAACCGATTTAACCTGGCAAGGGTTGATTGGTGAAATGTATTTGAATCGTGTTTCCCTTTCTGCCCATGCACATTACAGCATACCTAATCTGTACTTTGATGACATCAAACAAAAAGGTCGCCCTTTTGCTTACCATGTTTTTGGAACCGCTATAGTGGAAGCGACGGTGGATTGTCTGCGTGGCACCTATCGGATTGATACAGTCAAAGTTGTGCATGATTTTGGTAAGAGTTTAAATCCACTTGTTGATAAAGGACAAGTAGAAGGTGCTGTCGTGCAAGGCATTGGTTGGATGACGATTGAAGAACTGATGTATGCCGATAATGGTTGGTTATTGACAGATACATTGGCAAATTACACCGTGCCAGATATTCGTTTTGCGCCGGATATTCAAGTGGATTTTCTGGAAAATTCGGAGAACCCACTCGGACTATTTAATTCCAAAGCAGTTGGCGAACCACCTTTTCTGTATGGCATCGGGGCTTATTTTGCGATTTTGCAAGCGATGAAGGCTTTTCGTCCAACATTGGCGGGACAATTTTCGGCACCTTTCACTTCAGAAAAGGTATTGCTTTCTTTGTATGAAACTCAATAATTGGGATTACACTTGGCAAAATATTCTAAACGGCGTGATTATCTATTCTGTTGGAGACAGCATTGCCGCTTTAATTTTGGATGACTTTTCGATTTCTCGTTGGCTTGGAATGATGTTGGTAGGGGGTACATTTTATGCCTTAGAAGTTCCCAATTATTTTCGCTGGATTGATAGTAAAACTGCTAACGGCGGCAATCTACTTGATTCTGTCAAGAGAACCATGCTGGCGATGCTGTATTTCAATCCAGTTTGGATTGCCCGTCATCTCTTTTTTATTCATCTCTTTTCTGGAAATGGGCACCAAATGAGTTGGACATTGATTACGGTAAGTATTTGGTCTTTTGTAGTGAATATCCCGATTTCCTTATTGGGAAATCATATCATCCAAAATAAATTACCCTACCATTGGCGATTTTTTGGCAGTGCCGTTTTTTCCGGACTGCTGGCAATTTATTATGCATTCAGTGAGGATTTTTTTGGATGAAAGACAAAAACGTCTGGCAATTCATTTGTGATTGCTTGCAGAACAATCAGTCAGTGGCATTATTAATTGTAGTTGAAAGCGATGGCAGTACACCCGGGCGAGTTGGCTTTAAAATGGCTGTGGCAAAAGAAGGCGTTTTGCTAGGAACGATTGGGGGCGGTGTCATTGAACACCGCTTTGTCAATAAAGCACAAACCAAGCTAAAAAACCACGACTTTTTTGCTCAGTGTCAGCGTCAAATTCATAATCAAGCCACAACGACGGATCGTTCTGGCATGATTTGCGGTGGTATGCAAACAGTGGTGCTTTATCCTTGTCAGCCAAACAAAGATTTAATCACCATCAAACGGCTATTGCAAGCTTTTGAAAATCAAGAGCAAGGCATATTACAAATCTCACCGTTCGGCCTATCATTTACAGCGCATCAAAAGAACACGGCAAATTATCAATTCAAGTTTCAAGCAGAAAATGAATGGCAATACGGGGAAAATGTGGGGGGGTTAATCAATACTGCCTATATTATCGGTGGTGGGCATGTCGGACTGGCATTATCTAGTATTTTAGCCATGCTAGATTTTTATATTGTGGTTTTAGATGAACGTGCTGAGATTAATACCTTCCAAAATAATACTGATGCTAATGAAAAACGCATTACTGCCTTCCATAAAATTGAACAGCATATTCCTGACGGTGAGCAAAATTACGTGTTCATTATGACACCGAATCATCGGGCTGATGAAATCGTATTACGGCAATTACTTGATAAAAAATTGGGATATTTAGGTATGATGGGTAGTTCATCAAAAGTGAATGACATCATTCAGCATTTACAAAAAGAGGGTATTTCATCCGAACAATTACAATGTCTTCATGCCCCAATTGGTTTACCCATTAAGAGCCATACACCTGCGGAAATTGCTATTAGTATTGCTGCTGAAATAATTTCAATTAAAAACTCATGAGCCTATTTTTAAATATAGGATAACCACAAGAGATTACTCTTACATATCCTTGCGTTTCGGGGCAATTCTTTGTAGCTATCCTTAGCTTGGTTTGGAAGGCGGTTTGAACCGGTAATCTTTAGTACAACGGATACGCGTGCCGAAACGGATAAAAATGTACCACTCTTTAGTACAACGGATACATGTGCGGGAACGGCTAAAAATGTACCACTCGCATATTTATGATTCTATCGAAATTAAGAGTTTGAACTTATCCAAGTTGCTGCAATCAATATGTTATCAGTGCAAAGTGGTATGACGGTTAATAAATTCAAGATAGCCTTATCCGTTTATTTCGCGTATCCGTTGTACTCGCGTATCCGTTGTGCTTACGAAATGTGGTTTTTTTAGAAACTGATAGGTGATAACTTGACAATGTCATATTTTAATTAATAATTACGCCGTTTTTCGTACAAGGTTCGCCTGGTACTCCTGAGAAAATCTTCGTTTTCGTACAAGGTTCGCCTTGTACGCCTGATAATATAAAATGTCCGATAGTTGTCCGATATATGTCCGATAGTTGTCCGATATGAACCAAAAACTACAATCGCTCCTGAAGTCTGAAGTACAACGAATGACGGTGTTCAAACGGATACTATCCCTAAGAAGGGATAGCATCCGTATAACACGTACTCAACATGAGTTAATCAATTCATTTTTAATAATCGGTTTTAAGGCTTTGAGCATTTTGAAAATAACAAAAATTTCTTCATCATCGGCATGATAGGTTCTGCTAATAAAATACTCATTGCCATTTAAAATCATAAAATGCCAAACCAAGCCTACCACAAAGACACCATAGATTGGTTTTTGATTATTGTTCTTTTCTCTGGCGACTAACATAGCAGCCAGGGCTTGTGCATCGGGCGAACCTTGGTTATCTACGCTGCGTTTGCATTTTTGCAAACAAAACAGGGGAATGTCAGGCTCACGAAAACCAGTCGCAATCATGCCATCTACGATACCTGACAGTTCATAATCACCCACGATACCTGATAAACTACGTTCTAAAAAATAGCCAATCTGCTCATCGTCGATATCGGCTGTCATGATAACCGGGCTAATAAACTTATTTTCAAGTTCAACTTCGTTCCAAGCCCTACCCCCTCTAATCAGAGATTTTTGCAGGTTGAGCAGCGTTTTTTTCTCGAAATCGTCTATTTCAATCTCTCGATTTGCCCATTTGTCCATTAAAGGGCAAGCCCAAATTTGACGAAGCCCAAAGGCCTTATCAAGTGTGGTCAAAGTCCATTCTTTAAAAGTTGCTGTTTTCATTTTTTTTTCTCATGGTAAAACGGATGCTATCCCTCCGAGGGATAGTATCCGTGAAATACTCTCAGAAAGAGGCATTCTATATCTGATAAATCAAAATTCAACGCCTACAGGGTTGCCCCCAGGTTTTCTTAAGGTGAGTTCATTTTTTGTGCCTTTTGAGTTGTTTGAGGTACTCTTCAATTATCTCTGGCTCTAAACCCGCCAACCTATCAACCGGCTTGAAATAAGGTAACACCTCTTCGGGCTTTAAACCGGCTAACCTATCAACCGGCTTGACATGGGATAACACTTCTTCTCGTCCAAAACGAGCTAACATGTCATCCACTGTTAAATCCGCTAACCAAACTTCTCCTAATTGTTTACCAAATTCGGTGACTTCTTCTGGCGTAAATTCAATGGTCATTTTTTGTTCTCCTCTGATTGTTCCAAACCAAAGCCGCATTAAACCGCTGATAAACCACTTTAACTCATTGGCTATGGAAATCAAATCCAGTTCTTCCAACTTGTTAAAAGCTTGTTTTTTAACCTTTTTATGGCTAGCAAAACATTTAATCCAAACATTGTGAGGTTCATTGGAAAGTTCATTCAATGACAATAACAACACATTTCGGATAACCGGCTGTCGAGTTTGATAAACCCCTGGATAATCAGTGAGTTGATAACCAAGACGCGTTAAGGTTTCAGAACGTGTTTTTCTGGCACTTAACAAGACTGTTTGCACCTCGGCGTGTGGTAAGTACTGAACCATAAATTTCCAGGTATGATGAATTTTGGGCCGGGGGGGGCTTTGGTTTTTGGTTGCTGGCCTAATGGTGGAGCTGAAGGTGGGCAAAAACAGCCTTGCCCACCCTACCATAAAATGAAAAATTGTGCTTCAGTACTTACTTATACTTTAAGGTGAGTTGTTTATAAATTGAGTTATAATATTTGCTGTCATTTAAATCGGTATAATCAATGTATAAAAAAATGAAACTATTGGAAGTTTCGCCCCCAAGACAACTCATGGCTTATGTTACACTTATTCTAACCTTTCTTTTATTTGTCATCTGGATAAGTCACATTGGAGGTTGGATAGCTAGTGTTGGTGCTGTTATAGGAGTCACTTGGGCTTGGCGGATTTCCGAATTATCATATACAGGTGTAGCCATTATTTTATGCCTAATAGGCGTGCTCGGCCCGATTGTGGTTTTGCAAATAGTTATTTGGAATTCATCACTGCATATTTCATGGTACGAGTTCATGTCAGATAATCATTTTGCCAGTTATCTCGGTTGGTTTGTATTATCTGTGGTTGTGTCAATAAGTTGGCTTTGGGTACTTCGATTTCTAACCCAAAAACTAAACATTTGAACAATTCTGCCGTACATCTAATATTAAATTGGTTAATTAAACACTTTACCGCTCGACTCCAACAGTAAACGAATTGAGCCATTCAATCGTTGTGAGGATTTTTGGGATTCGCTGTACTCACAGAATTAGTACAGCGGATTTTTGGTCTAAACGGATGGTTTTATGTTTGTTAAGGCGTTAAATCCGTTTATTCCGATAATCCGTTGTACTATATTTGTTGTACTCGGTACTCAGAAATCAACATCCAGTGTCTGATAAATCAGTTGCTTTTCACTTGACAATGTCGCATTTCAATCACATCGTTTTTTCGTACAAACTCTTCATAACGCCGTTTTTTCGTACAAGGTTCGCCTTGTACTCCTGATAATCTGATATGGTTAAGTTCACCGCCCCATAAAAAATGAGTACAGCGAATTATCGAAATAAACGAATTGATACTCTTCAATCGGTGTGGAGCCATTCATTTATTTTTGGGATTCATTGTACTCTCCAGGATAAATCAATGGGTTTCCCCGAATTTTCTGGAGAAACCCAAAATCATCTCGTTCCAATCCGCATCGATTATACAATCCCTGTAGTTATTGCCAGTAGTCACTCAGAAATCCACATTTGGTATCTGATAAATGAGTTGTTTTTCACCGCCCCCATATATCACCGCAAAATCCGCGATGCCATCGCCATTGACATCCGGCACTTGCGTGAACTGTATGCTGCCGCTTGGCACTTCACCGGCGGTAACGGCATAATCAAAAATACCCCGAAAGCTCAAATCACCATTTTGAACCGAGATAGTCCCATTGTTGCTGAATGTCACACTTTTGATACCCGGCATCTGGGCCAAAAACGGGTACAGAGTATCTGGCTCTTTAGCAGCTGGATAAATCCGTTGTTGGAGCGTGTTCCCAGTCTCATCTTTAAACACTAATGCTAAGGTTAATACGCCTGGTAGCGTGGTGGGCAGATTGTATAACCCTGGCTGGGTGCCTAACCACGGTGCTGTTGATGCCGGCGTTGATTGTAGCTCAGGGCGAGCACTGAAACTTAATGTTTCATTGACAGGCACCGTCAGATTACCATTCTCTTCAACAACGACTGGGGGCAATCCTAATGTTTGCAATATCGCTTCAAAGGCTGCCAAATCTTGCATCATCGGTTGCGTGACGATTTTGACACCTGTTGCCGTGATAAATTCAACGCTGCCATCCGGATGAATTTGCATACGCGGTGGCGTAGGTTCTGTTAACGCAATCAGGCTGGTGGCTTTCATCAATAAACGAGTATCGCCTTGAGTGAGTTCGTAATAACCATTCACATCCTGTGAAACCGTATAGCCGGCCGTCTGCATTTCTGGAATCGCCTGAATATCAGCTGTCACTTCTGGGAAAGGCATTATGTAAAGTATTTGCTGATCGCCATTGGCATAAGTCACCAAGATATCATCACTACCATCGCCATTTTTATCGGGGATAACAAGCAGTTGAGTGACTGTGTTAGCAACGCCGGGTTTTACCACGTAGTCACACACCGCTGAATAGATGTGCCCACTAATCGTGACTGACAGTTTGCCGTTCTTGTAAAATGTCACATCGCTTGCCCCCGGAAAGCCGAGCAAAACGGCGCGCAATTCTTGTTGATGGGCTGCAGCTGGATAGAAAACTTGCTCACGCCGTTTTTCTTCGCTATCAGTAAACCGCAATACAAATTCACTGAGGCCCTTAGCCAAAGGCAAAGGTTTGCCTTCTATCCCCAAAGGTAGGAGGGGATTCGCTAATTGCGTATACAAATCGGGCCGGAGTTTGAAGTGATCACCAGCAATAATCGTCAAATTGCCATCCGACGCGGCAGCTAACTGATCCAAGCCCAAATTAGCGAGTGCGGTTTGTAATTCGGCCTGATTTTGGGTACTCGGTTGAGCGAGTATCACCCGCCCGGTTGCCGTTACAAAGGTCACGCTGCCATCTGGATGAAGGGTCATACTGGGGGTTGAATCTTGATCGGCCGACACTTGAGATACTTTGACTGGCATCAAAACACTATTTGTATTACCGATAGGTAATATTAAATTGCCAGTATCAGACGCTTGGGAAAATACTAACCCATTGTTTTTTAAGTCAGGTATCGCATTAATCTCATCAAGAAGACTCTCTTCTGCGACCAACACATCCTTGGCTAAATCCACAGCGCGACTACCATTGATAGGCCCACTGATAACGGGAAGCGCGTCGGTTAACTCAATCCCGGCCGGAATCGTACTGTTAGCGATAAAGGACACGCCTTCACCAATAACCACTTGAGAATCGACTTGACTATCAATACCAATAATCACATGTGCCAGTTGTGTGTCAGCTTCTATCCGAGTGTTAAGGGTGGCAGGGGCTTCGGGAAAGCCGACAATATTGCCGCGCAACACACCGCCATTAATAACGGTGCCACTGAGCAACTGCACATTTTCAATAGTGCCTTCATTCACAATGTTTTTTGACAGTTTGCCACCGTTCACCGTGGTATTGGGCAAAATCCACACTTCTGACAGCAGCCCTTGATTTTGAATGGTACCCGAGAGCGAGCCACCAATCACTGCACCGGTTGAACCAATGACATAGTTGTGTAACTCCTTGCCGCTGTTGTCATAAGTGTCATCAATCACATTGAAGATAACGGCTGTCTCTGTTGTGACTTGGTTGTTGTCCAAATCGGGATCAAACGTCTTGGCATTGACAGTAGCCACATTGCTAAGTGTGACACCTTCTGTGTTGGGTGTGACAACAATAGTCACCACCTTATTAGTCTTTGCAGCAAGACTGGTAATTGTACAAGTCACCGTGCGATTGGCTTCTTCAAAAAAGCAGGGCGTTTTGTCGGTACTCACCTCAGCCGATTCAAATTTCACCTTCTGAGGGATTTCATCGCTAAAGGTGAGACTGGTCGCCGCGTCTGGGCCGTTATTGGTGATAGTCACTTGATAAGTCAAGGCCGCTTCCAAAGTTGCAGGATCGGGTATCGCTTCTACATCAAGCTGCAAATCGGCATTTGCAACCACCTGTGTGGTTTCAGTCACCGGATCAGGCGTGGGATCATACTGGTTGGCTGAGACAGTGACTTTGTTGGTCAATTCACCAGTGTCAGTCGGCGACACGACTAGGGATACCGTGAGTTTGGCACCGTTATCCAGTGTGCCCAAAGTACAATTTATTTTGTCATTTTTAGAGGTCGCTGCACACTCGCCTTGACTAGGGGTAAACGACAGTAGACGAACATTCGCTGGCAACGTATCTTCCAAAGTCAGGCTCGTCGCTTGTTGGGGACCATTATTGGTTACCGTGATGGTATAACCCAGATTGTCATTGACATTGATTGGATCTTCGCTGTCTTTTATCACCACGCTTAACTCGGCCGCTGCGACACTTAATACTGCCACTGCGTCATCGGAAAAGCCGGCGACGTAAAGATGAACATTTGACGGACTGACCGCAAGCGCACTCGCGCCAGCTAAACCGTCGATTTGGTCTGTGCCGTCTTTCAAGAAATCCACAAAATGCAATTTCCCGGTTTCAGCATCGCGCCGAAAAGCGGCTACGGCATTGTCATTTCGACCCGCCACATAAACATAGTTACCATCAGAACTGATGGCTAAACTCGCTGCCCCAGTGAGTCCGTCAATCCCGTCAACCCCATTTTTATGCACTTCGACAAAGGTGAGTGTGCCGGCATCGAGGGAACGGCTGAAAACAGAAACGGCATTATCGCTACCGCCGCTGGTATAAACATGCTTGCCGTCTGGACTCACAATCACACCGCTGGCTGCGTCCAAGCCTTGCACACCGTCGGTATTATTATTCAAGGTTTGCATCAGGTTGAGACTGCCATTGGTGGTGTCTATACTAAACACCGAGAGGCGGTTACTCCTGGCGCTGGTGGCGAGTAAATGCAAGCCGTCGGGTGTGACAGTAAGTGCATCAACGCCGTTTAAGCTTTTTGACTCATCTTCAAAGTGGATAGATTCTAGGAAGGTGAGTTTGCCGGTGCCGGTGCGACGACTAAAGATAGCAATGGCATCGTCACTGTTACCTGCCACATAGACGTGTGAAGCGGTGGCGGTAATCGCTAAAGCACCCCCCAAACCCTGAACACCGTTGAGTCCATTTTTGTGAACTTCGACAAAATTTAACGTGCCAAGTATGGTATCACGAATGAAAACGGCTACTGCACTGTCATTTAAACTGGTGGTATAGACAAAATTACCATCCGGACTGATGCTCACACCGGTTGCCTTAGCCAGTCCATCAACTTCATTGGTGCCATCAATCAGCACTTGGGCAAATTTGAGGTGCCCATCGCTGGAATTGCGTGTGAAAACCACCAGGGCATTGTCAAGAAGGCCGACTGCATAGACATGTTGACCATCGGGACTCACTGTCAGTGCGATAACACCGCTCAATCCTTGCACTCCCTGATTGCCATTTTTTTGCGCTTCCACAAAAAACAGGGTGGAAGGAATATTGACTCGGGTATTGACTTGCGCTTCGTTGTTGGTCTCATCCGCATCGGATTCGTTGGCTTCAACACGGGCACTGAAACTGAAGTCACCTGCTAAGCTAGGCCGCACCACTAAAGTCACCGTGACTGTTCCGTCATTGGGCAGAGCTTCAATCGTACAATGGACTTCGTTCTCTTCATTGACATCAACGCAACTACCGCTCACTTCAGCCGGGCTTATTGTCGCAGGCGACTGAAATCGAACATCGGTTGGTAACGTGTTGATTAATTTGATATTCGTGGCTGGATTGGGGCCTTGATTAGTCAGGGTGAGCGTATAAGTCAGAAAGTTATCCACCACGACTGGATCTGGCGTATCGCTGATGGTCAAACTGATATCAGCGGCCAACTGGCTTATTTCGGTATCAACCGTGACAGTATTATTGGACAGATCGGAGTCAAACCGAACACTGCTCACGCTGACGGTGCTAGTCACTTTGCCCGTGGTTTTCGGCGTAACCACCATATTAATCTTAGCGGTATTATTGCTATCTGACGGGTTATCAGGATCAGTTGGATTGTCTGCCGGGTTGATAGGTCCCAGTAAGCAAGTGACTTTGCTGTTAGCAAAAGTGCAAGGCGAACCTTGCGTACTTTCAGCGGAGACAAATTCAACACTGGGTGACAGTTCATTAATCAAGGTAACGCCAGTAGCTTCATGGGGCCCATGATTTGTCACCGTTGCTGTGTAAGTGAAGTTGTTTCCCAAAAAGGCCGGCGCCGGTTGGGCTATCATGCCCACACTCAAGTTAGCTTCCTTGTTGGAAATGGCCGTTTCCTTTCTCGCAACATTTGGCGTTGGATCAAACGCATTACCCAACACTTCGGCCGTGAAGACTAAAGTCTCTACTACAGTGGGTGTGGCTTCAATTGTGACCGTTTTACTCGCGCCGCCTTCAATGGTGCCCAAAGTGCAACTAAAAAGGGTACCGGTACCACAACCATCGCCAGTGATAGTCCCAATAACCACATTGGTGCCACTTAAAATAATACTCAATGTTGCACTCGCTTCAGCAGGCCCGTTATTTTTCACATTAACTGTGTAAGTGAGTGGCGTTCCCACTAAGATCGTATTTCCGCCATCGCTCACCGTGACGACAAAATCAGCAACTTTACCGGTAACACCAGCAAACTGAACCAATTTGATATTATTCCCTAGATTGGTATCGGTGCCGTTGCCGGTTACGCTAAATGTGCTAGAGATATTACTGCCGGTCCGTATAGCCCTGACTGTAATAGCAACCGTCCTGGTTTCGTTGGGTTTTAAAATACCGAGAGGACAAGTCACAGCGGATTGGGTATTGGTACAATCTGCTGTGCTGGAGACATAACTCACTTGCGATGCCAAGCCACCACTCAGGGTAACACTATTGACCGTGGTTTCACTTTCATTGTTGATGATCACGGTGTAAGTGATGTCAGTGCCCACTGCGACAGCGGTTGAAGGGGTTGCCACCGCATTAAACAGCACTAAATCAAATTCCAGGGCTTCAACCGTCTTATCAACACTGGCTTGGTTATTGGTTGATGTAGGATCTGCTTCCGTACCAGCCACATTGGCGGTAAAGGTAATCGTGCCAACTGTTGTGGTTGTTATCTGAATAGGGATTTCGGTCGAGTCATTGGCATTCAAATTGGTTATTTGACAAGTCACCGTTTTGTTACTATGTGTACAACGGGCATCACTGTTACTGGCGTTATAGTTCACGTCTTCCCCGGAAAAGGTACCCGTTAATGTGATATCAGTGGCTGATTCTGGACCATTATTGGTGACAGTCATGGTATAAGTCAACGCACTACCCACATTCACAAATTCAGGTTCGGTGGTTATACCGACTTCCAAGTCGACGCTAGGAATGAATTCCACCAATTGTGTGGTTTTGGAAGCGGTGTTATTTGCGGCATTGGTATCCGCTTGATCAGCAGTCACGGTAGCGGTGTTAGTCAGCGTGCCGGTGCCAATAACAGCGGGCGCAGTCATATTCACGGTGATCTGAGCCGCTTGGTCCGGTTCAAGGGTACCTAACACACAAGTTATTTCGTTAACTTCGTTGCGACAGCTGTTAGGTTCAACCGAACCCAATTTCACCCCTACCGGTAATGTATTGATTAGGGTAACCCCGGTTGCGGTATCAGGCCCGTTATTGGTTACAGTGATGGTGTATGTGATGGAATTGTCAATGGCGACCATTTCAGGAACGGCCGTCATCGTCACTTGAAGATCATTCGATAGCGTGGTAAATGCGGTGACAGCGTCACTAAATAAAGCGGCTGTGTAAACAAACGTTCCATCAGAACTGGTGGCAACGGCCGTTGCGCCCTTCAGTGTCGTAACATCTTGACCATGTTGCAGAAATTGTTGAAAACCCAGTAGCCCAGTTTCAGCATCCCGGTTAAACACGGCAATGGCATTATCATTAATGCTGGCAACATAAACGTTGCTACCGTCAGGACTCACCGCAACCGCCTTGGCACCGCCTAATCCATTCATGCCACTGACACCATCTTGATAAGTTTGGAGATAACTCAGTGTCCCATCCGGTTGACGGCGAAATGCGACGAGCGCACTATCGACTTGGCTGGCCACATAAACCTGATTATTATCAGGGCTAACGGCTATCCCAGAAGCACCGCCCAGCCCGGTGACACCATCCACTCCGTTTTTGGATTGTGCGACAAATGCCATTTCTCCTAACGCTGGATTACGTGTGAAAACGGTGACCGTATTATCGGTACTACTGGTGAGATAGAGAAAAAGGTTGTCTTGACTGATGGCAACGGCAGCCGCGCCTTTTAATCCTTCAATGCCGTTAATGTCATCTTGGTGCATTTGCAGGAAAGTCAAAGCCCCGGTATTGACATTACGGTCAAACACGGACAAAGCGTTATCTTGTGTTCCAACCACATAGACGCGCACATTGTCGGCGCTAATGGCTATGGCACCAGCCCCCCTCAAGCCTTCACCGCCATTAATGCCATCTTGTTTAATTTCAACCAGAGTCAGTTTGCCTGTGGATGCATCGCGGGTAAAGACGACAACCGCATTATCAGAGATACTGGCTACATAAACATGTTTATCGTCGGGACTGACGACAACCGCATTAGCCCCTTGCAAGCCAAAGCCAATATCGCTATTGGTAATGGTTTCCACAAAACTCAATTTACCGAGTTCATCACGGCTAAAGACGGTAACCGCATTATCAAAAAAGCCGGTGGCATACAAATGCTGCCCATCAGCACTGACGGCAATGGAATTAGCCCCACCTAAACCGTCAACACCGCTGAGCCCATCTATTTCGGCATCCAGAAAATAGATACTGCTGCTTTGATTGGCTGGTGCGACAGGCGACAAGCCTAGCAATGGGATAAAGAACAACCAGGTGATGCTGAACCATTCCAATATGGAATGTCCGCAGGCACCGATTGAGTGTTTAGCATATTTCATAAATCACTCTCCTAAAATTGAGTGGGAATTGGAAACGAAACATGATGAATAAAAACAATAAGTATCAGGAATGCAAGGCAAACCTTGCACGAAAAAAACTGGAAGTACAGCGGATTGACGGATTTTACGGATTTTTTAATTTCAGAAATGGTACTCACAAACCCCTTTTCATTTTCACCGTTTTCAAAAACAAGTACAGCGGATTGACGGATTTTACGGATTTTTTAATTTTACAACTCTATTTTGCCGGTATTACTAATCGCGTTTACTTATTTAACTGATGTTACGCGCATTGCTTCGATTGCCCCTTATGACTCATTTTTCTGATTATAACGGATTCTGTTGATAATAAATTCAATATGACATTTCGTGATGCTATCGCTTTTTTGGCGATAGTATCACTTTTGCACTTTAAAATCCTTAATAGGCTTGC
>Ga0164315_10001919_pt1 | contig 15817 bp, 15 predicted proteins | sample GuaBasSedimGuay6_FD_113737 | JGI IMG/M metagenome (GOLD analysis project Ga0164315, IMG submission 113737) | Subseafloor sediment microbial communities from Guaymas Basin, Gulf of California, Mexico - Guay6, Core 4569-2, 0-3 cm | ecosystem: Environmental > Aquatic > Marine > Hydrothermal vents...
CCCCGTGCCCGCCCGCGTCGGGGTTGAGAGCCCGTCGGGGTCATCGGTTCCGAAGCAGGACTGGAGCGCAGGTCTCCGTACCTGCATCGTGCATTGGAAGGGGCCGAGCCGGGGCAAGACTGTGTGTGTTCGCCCCTCCCTCGCCTGCTGTTTTTTGTTGAATTCAGCACAGTATCTTTTGAAAAAGCAGACCTAGTACCCTTGATACGACAGACTCTGGGAAGGCCGGAGCGGTTCTGGGGCCGGATTCCTTTTGAGGTTGAGGAGGGCACATGATAATTCACAAAGGCGGATGCCACTGCGGGGCGGTCAAGTTTGAGGTCGAAGCGCCTGAAGATCTCGTGGCGGAGCTGTGTAACTGCTCGATCTGTTCGATGACGTCATACCTGCATCTGATCGTTCCGAAGAACTGTTTTCGCCTCGTTGCGGGTCAAGAGGCACTCGAGACCTACACCTTCAATACAGGTGTGGCACAGCACCACTTCTGCAGGCACTGCGGCATCAAGTCGTTTTATGTGCCTCGCTCAAATCCGGATGGCATCAGCGTCAACGTCCGTTGCCTTCTGCCCGAGACCATTTCCTCGATCCAGATACGAAACTTCGACGGCCGAAACTGGGAACTCAACGCCCACGAACTGGCGCATTTATCAGCCGAGGACAACAAGACAGAGAATCCGACAGGCGTCGACGAGGTCGATGTGTCGGCTGTCGATCTGGAAGAAGCTGTTGTCTTGCGTACTTTTTCCCATAGGCAGGAGGCTGATCTCGCCATAGGCTACCTGCATTCCTGCGGGATTCCGGCGATCGTCACTGGCGACGACTGCGGCGGCCTTCGTCCGGAGTTGTCCCAGTCCCTGGGCGTTCGCATTCTGGTGTCCCCAGACCACCAAGCCGAAGCTGACCGTCTGCTTGAGGAGATCCCCGACGGTCTCCCGGGTTGAGTGTGGCCTCGAATCCCGGATTGTCCTTCGTTCGACGTTGATCGTTGAGCGTTAAACGTTGAACGTTCTATACCTCAACTACCCGGATCGCCGCGTCGACCTGCGTCTGCAGGCTGTGCTCGACGAGGTTTTTGAGGGTCCGGGTCGATCCGGCGCAGGTGGCACAGTCTCCTGTGAAGCGGCAGTAGACGACGGTGTCCTTGATGTCGATCAACTCGAGGCCTCCCTCGTCCTTGGCCAGTTGTGGGCGAACGATGTCGTCGAGCACCTTTTCGATGTCCTTGGCCAAACGGAAAGGGGTGCGTTCACCGCCGGCTGCCGGGGTGCTGACCTGACCGGCAATAGGCAAGGACGGCATCTGGGTGAAGGCTTCGCTTGGCCGGCCCCAGGTCTCCTCCAGAAGGTCCTGCAGTCCACCGGGTGTGTGGTGGCAGGACATGCAGCCGCCACCGGCTTTGACGGCCCCGGTGATGTCGGCAATGGTCTTGAGCTCCAACTCCTTGATCTTGCGCCTGAGGTAGGGCTCGGTCAGGCCGAAGCAGTGGCAGACCAGACGGCCTTCTTCGACCTCGTCTTCGCGGATGTCGATGCCGAGATCGGCCATGGGTACGCCGCGCCTGCGCGCCCAATCGAAGACTGCGGCCTCCAGCGCCTCGGCGCCCATCACCGAGCAGTGGATCTTGGCTTGTGGAAGACCGCCGAGGTAACTGACGATGTCGTTGTTGGTGATTTCCAGGGCCTTGATCGGCGTGTGGTTGCCTTCTTCGACAAGTCGGCACATCGCCTCGGAGGCTGCGATCGCCGAGGTGCAGCCGAAGGTCAGATATCGGGCCTCAACGATCAGGTCCTGGAGCGGGTCAGTCGGATGGCGTTCGACCCTGAAGCTGAAACGCAAGGCGTCACCGCAGGCGATCGAGCCATGCTCGCCCAAACCGTCGGGGTTCTCGATCTCCCCGAGGTGGGTTCCATACTTGCCCTGGACTGCGTCCATGAACAGTTGGGTGGTCTTTTCGGAATAATTCCAGGTCATCGATCCTCCACCGGGAGCTTTTAGCCGTTAGCATTTAGCGATGAGCTCGAACGAACGTACGAAAAATTCGCCATCGTTCCGCCCTCGTTCGCACAAACGTCGCTTGATTTCTGCGAAGAAACGGCGGCGTCTCGGTCTTGCTAACCGCTAACCGCAAAAGGCTAACAGCTTTCTTGCCACTCTGCGTTGAATCTCATGGATATGAGACTCAACCCAGGGCGACAGGTTATGATAGCAGCCATCAATCGAGGAGGACTCTGATGGGTTTCCAAATTTTTGCCATGCTGTTGATTGCTTTTCCGGTATTCCTGTTCTTCGCGTACGTCCTGATGCGAACGCGCTACAAGAAGGCGGGGCCGGATGAGGCCCTGATTGTTTTCGGCCGGCGCAAGCTGTTGGGCCGCAAGGTCCGGTCCGAGAAGGGCGAGATCGAAGGTTTCCGGATCATTCGTGGCGGCGGAACCTTCGTCTGGCCCGCGTGGGAGCAGTACGAGGTTCTGTCGCTCCGCATGATGACGTTGGAAATTGATCTCCCGCACGTCTACACGATTCAGGGCATTCCAATTAACGTCAAGGCCGTGGCGCAGGTCAAGGTCCACGGTGATGTTGAGCATATTCGGAAAGCTGCCGAAGGTTTCCTCGGCATGCCGGTCGACGATGTGCAGGCGACGATCAAGGAAACCGTCGCGGGCCATCTTCGAGGCATCGTCGGCACCTTGACGGTCGAAGAGCTCTACCGGGACCAGAGAACCTTCCAGGAGAAGGTCCGTGATGAGGCCCATGTTGACCTCGAGGGCATGGGCTTCGAGTTCAGGTCATTCGTCTTCCAGGCGATTCAGGATGATGAGGGTTATCTCAACGCCCTGGGGCAACCCAAAATCCAGGAGGCTCTCAAGGGCGCGCGCATCGCGACGGCCACCGCCGACCGGGATGCGGCGATCGAGGAAGAGCAGGCCCGGCAGCAGAAGGAGAAGAAGCGCCTCAACGTCGACACCGAGATCGCCGAGAGCGACCGGGCCCTGAGCCTGAAAAAGGCATCGATTCGAAAGGAGGTCGACGTCGCGGACGCCCAGGCGGTCAAGGCCGGCGAGATGGAGATCAAGGTCCAGAATATTGCGATTGCCGGGCGCGAGGTCGAGCGGCAGAAACTGGAGCTCAACGCTTCCGTTCGTGAGTTGGCCGATGCCGAGAAGTATCAGACAGAGCGCAACGCCGACGCCGACCAGTACCGGATCGAGCGCGAGGCGGCGGCGGAACGCAAACGCCGTGAGGAGTCGGCGAAGGCCCTCCAGGCAGAGGGTGTCGCCAAGGCCGAGGCCGAATCGGTGCAGCGCCGCCAGATCGGTCTTGCCGAGGCCGAGGCGATCCAGGCCAAGGGCCAAGCCGAGGCCGAGGCGCGTCGGTTGCTGGCCGAAGCACTCAAGCTCTACAACGAGGCCGGTCTCTCGATCGAGGCCCTCAAGATTCTCCCGGAGATTGCGGCTGCGGTGTCCGAGCCCCTGGCTCGGGCCGGCGAAACGACGATCATTTCTACCGGCGGCAATCCGGGTGACGGAACCGGCGCCGCTCGCCTGACCGACGATGTCATCCAGGTGATGAGCCAGTTGGGTCCGATCATGAAGCAACTCTCCGGCGTCGATATGGAAAAGATGCTTCAGGATCTCGCTCGCCTGCCAGGGGCTGTCGCAGACACGGTAGAGGGGAAAACCAAGCCCACCTCCAAGAAGCCGGGACAGGTGTTCGGCGGAGAATAGATGGGTCTTTCAGACCAGTTGGCGGCCATGGTCTTCGAGTTGAGGGGGGCGGGGTCGCCCGTGGCCAAAGCCAAGGCGTTGGCGAGGGCGTGGCGAATGGTCCGCCGACTCAGCCCCACTGACCGAATTGCCCTGGCCGAAGAAGCGGGGTTCGAGGGCGCCGAGGACCTGCTGGAGAGCCTCGCAGCAAAAAAGGGTGGTGTGGCGCCGGCGTTGATGCTGCAGTTCTTGAACAGCCTTCGGGACCGGGGGACCGAGGAGCTTTCCGGCGTGATGGCTGGACTCAGGGACCCCGAGACCCGGGATCAGATCCTGATGCGTGGCGCCGATGCCGTTGCCGAGGCATTCGTGCCGGAAGAGACCGAAGACGAGGATGGCCTGGACGGGCCGGCGGACTTGATCGACGCGGTCGCGGCGGAGCCGGAACCTCAAACGCAACCGTCCGCGATCGACCGAGTGCAGACGACGTTTTCTGAGCCGGTCGTCGAGCCGGCGCCGGTCGTCTTTCGAGCCCCGGAGACCGACAATGTTGTGCCCGAGAAAACACCTGAGATCGTTCGGGACAAGCCGGAGCCATTCCCGGCTGTTACCGAGAGCGCCCCGGTCGAGGCTGAAATCGAATCTGACGAGCGCGGGACGATCGACGCGGCCTTCCTCGTTGAAGACCTCGAAGCCGAGACGTCGATGTTGGACCGCCTCTTGTGTCTCAGAGAGGCCGTTCCGGCTCTTGGGACCGCCGGGCGCGACCTCGGCCGCCTGGTTGAATCCTTCCCCAATGGGTGGGCTCGACGACGGGCTCTGACCGCCCTGCTGGAGGCCGGTCTACCTGCTGGCGTCGGGGATGCTCTCGACCTGATCGCCGGTCTCGAGCGGCCTGTCGATCGGCGCTGGTGCCTGGGCATTCTGGCAGACCGTGGAGATCTATTGGGCGCCGAGGCCGAGAGGGCGCTGGAGATGATCGAAAGCCCGACACTGCGTCGACGGATTTTGCGGGAGACACCGAGAGGGTAGGGTGGGCCTTGGCCCACCAACGGGGCGTTCGATCTTGGTGGGCCAAGGCCCACCCTACGGCTTCAATAATCCTGCCGGCGTCGCCGGGTAGCTGTAGACTGCCTCGATGAAGCGGATTTTTCGATGCACAACTCTGGCGACAACTGCCATCCTCTCCTGCCTGGGGATCCTGGCTTGTGTGGCGGATCCGGCTCCTCAAACCGGCACGGGTGGGGCGGTAGCCTCAGCGGCGCCAAGGGCAACCGCGGCTGGGTTGGAGATACTGGAAGAGGGCGGGAACGCAGTCGATGCGGCAGTCGCGACGGCGCTGGTGCTGGCGGTCGTTCACCCCAATGCCGGCAATCTGGGCGGTGGCGGATTTGCCGTCATCCGTATGGACAACGAGGTCGAGGCTCTTGATTTCAGGGAGATGGCGCCGGCGGCCGCCTGGGCCGAGATGTACCTGGATGAGCATGGAGATGCCATTTCCGATCGATCCCTGATTGGTCCTTTGGCGGCCGGAGTTCCGGGTTCGCCCCACGGATATTTTGAATTACATCAGAAGTACGGAGCGCTGTCCTGGAAGCGGGTCGTCGATCCGGCCGTCCTGGCGGCACGGGACGGTTTTGTCGTCACGGATCGCCTGGCCCGGGCCCTTGAAGAGAACCAGGACTTGCTGGCTCGTTTCGAGGCAACAGCCGCGGTGTGGTTGCCTGGAGGACGTCCGCACAGCGCGGGGTCGACCGTGCGCATTCCGGCTCTGGCAAAGAGCCTACAGGCCTACGCCGATCAGGGACCTCCGGCGTTGATGGAGGGACCGATCGCGGCGGCAATTGTTGCTGTATCCAAAATCCACGGCGGCATTTTCAGCCTCCAGGACCTTGCCGATTATCGTCCCATTTGGAGGCAACCCATCAGGTTTCAGGCCTTTGGATGGGAGGTCGCTTCGATGCCCCTGCCCTCGTCGGGCGGTATTATTCTGGGTCAGACCTGCGGCATGCTGGAGCGTCTGGACTGGGCGTCAAAATCCCGATTCGGGGCAGATCGGGCCCATCTGCTGGCCGAGGTCTGGCGTCGGGCGTATGCCGATCGGTTTCTGTTGGGCGACCCCTCGACCTCTCAAGCGACGGCCGAAGATCTGCTGTCTCAGGCGTGGCTGGACCGGCGAGCGGCGAAGGTCCATGGCGAGCGAGCTACACCTTCGGACGAGGTCCTGCCGTGGTCGGGTCCGAGCCCGGCCGAGAGCGATCAGACGACCCATCTTTCAGTTGTCGATTCCCATGGCAACGCAGTGGCCTTGACCACCACCCTCAACGGCAGCTTCGGCTGTGGTCTGCTGGTGCCAGAGGCCGGATTTCTGCTGAACAACGAAATGGATGATTTTGCAGCCCAGCCGGGTAAGCCCAACCAGTTCGGTCTCGTCCAGGGAGAGGCCAACGCCGTGGGACCGGGCAAACGTATGCTGAGTTCAATGACGCCGACTGTGGCGTGGCGTGGCGAAGAAGTCTTGGCCCTCGGCGCCCCAGGCGGATCACGAATCCCGACGGGAACGGCCCAGGTCCTGCTCAATATCATTGTCGATGATGACGGACTACAGTCGGCGGTCGATCGGCCTCGGATTCACCATCAATGGCGGCCCGATGCCATCTGGACAGAGACTGACGCACTGACCATGGAAGCGCAGCAGGAATTGATCAGCCGTGGGCACGAAATTCGGAAACGCCGAGCCGTCGGACTGGTTCAGATTGCTAAGCAGTCGAGTGATGGCGTATGCCAGGCTGTTGCCGACCCCCGTGGACCGGGTTCGGCTGCCGTCGTCGGTAGACAAGGGGCCCGGTCGGGCCCCAAGGAGATGACACAATGAATATGCATAAAGGACCTCCGATTATCGGGCAGTTGATCGCCGAGCACGAGATCGTCGAGGGGGTTGTAGGTTCGCTCCATCGTTGGGCGATCGAGGGTCAGGATACGGACCCTGATGCCCGGGCGGTCTACATCAACTTCTTCAGGGTGTGGGCAAAGGGTTTTCACCACCAACAGGAAGAGACCATCCTCTTTCCGGCGCTGGTTGAGACGGTGGAACTGCCTTCCGATCGGGGACCGATCAAGATCCTGATCGATGAACATCAGCGTGAGGTGGAACTGGTCTCACAGTTGGAGAACGCCGATCCGGGTGAGCCGACTCTGGTGGTCGCCCGGGAGTTGGCCCATCTCTTGTGGATGCACATCGACAAGGAGAACAGCGTCGTTCTTCCCGAGGCTGGAGAGCGGCTGATCAGGTCAGGGATCGGTGTACTCGAAGGATTGGCTGAGGGTCCGGATGAGGTGGCGGTTCGGGAGGCAGTCGAGCCACTGGTGGCCCGCTGGACACCGCTGGAGGATGACGATCTCTACCGCGGGGACGGGTGCATGGCCTGTGCGGCTTATGGCGACACATGCGGCGGCATCGAAAAGGAGTGGTGGAACGCCTGGGAGTGGGAACAGCACCTGTCCTACGAGGAGTAATGATGACGATATTATTCAAGGCCACACGATCACTGGAGAACCAGATCGACGAATATCTGGATACTGTCAGCCAAGGGCTGATTGTCTTTGGCGAAGGCGTCCGGCACTATCTGGAGCGCGATCACACCCGCTTTGAGGAGCGGATCAAGGCTATCGAGCGCCTGGAGGGCATGGCGGACAGCCTGCGCAGATCGATCGAAGGCGGGCTCTACGGTTATAGCCTGATTCCTGAGCACCGCGGGGACGTTTTGCAGCTCCTGGAAAGCATCGACGATTTGATCGACATGGCCAAGGAGACTCTCAATCAGTTCCTGGTAGAGCAGCCCTTCATTCCGGAGCCGCTCACCCGGCACTACACCGAACTGGTACAAACATCGATCCAGGCGGGTGAGGCGGTCATCGTGGCCACTCGGGCGTTTTTCAAGAATTTGAGCGCGGTCAAGGACAACCTTCACAAGGTCTACTTTTTCGAGAAGGAGGCGGATGCCATCGGCAATCGACTCAAGTTGGCGGTGTTCCAATCGGATGAGCTGGAACTTGCCCAGAAAATGCACCTCAGGTATTTCGCCCTTCACATCGACAACATTGCCGATGAGGCGGAGTCCGTCGCGGACAGGCTGACGGTATTCGCGATCAAGAGGACGCTTTGAAAGCTGTCGGCAAGAAAAGAGGAATAGCCACAAAGAGGCACAAAGAGGCACAAAGAGGGGAAAAGACTCGGCCGATAGGCTTGCCTTCCACAAGGAACACTGAAGGATGACGCTGTTCTTCTTCTCCAGCGGGATGTTCCTGGGGTGGTCCCTGGGGGCCAACGATGCGGCCAATATATTTGGGACTGCGGTCGGGTCGAGAATGCTCCGCTTCCGTACGGCGGCGATTATCGGGTCGGTCTTCGTCGTCATCGGAGCGGTCGTCGGGGGCAGTGGGACCGCCGACACTCTCGGCCGGCTGGGGGCGGTCAACGCTCTTGCTGGGTCTTTTACGGTGGCTTTGGCCGCCGGCGTGACGGTCTTTTGGATGACCCGGCTTTCGCTGCCCGTATCCACATCACAGGCGATCGTCGGCGCCATCATCGGTTGGAATCTTTTCTCAGGGTCACCGACCGATGGTGGAACTCTGGGCCGGATCGTCTCGACCTGGGTCCTCTGTCCTATCCTTGCCGGTTTCTTGGCTGCCGGGCTCTACCTTGGGCTTCGGTTTGTGCTCACCAGGGCTCATGTGCATCTGCTTCAGATCGACTGGTGGACGAGGGCCGGACTGGTGCTGGTTGGTGCTTTCGGGGCCTACAGCCTGGGCGCCAACAACATCGCGAACGTCGTTGGAGTTTTTGTTCCCGCGCAACCCTTCGGTGACCTTGAGTTGTTCGGCCTGATCACGGTGTCCGGGACCCAGATCGTTTTCTTCCTCGGTGGACTGGCTATAGCGGTCGGAATTTTCACCTATTCAAAAAAGGTCATGGACACCGTCGGTACCAGCCTGATGAGGATTTCACCTGAAGCGGCCTTGGTCGTTGTGTTGGCCCAGGCCCTGGTGCTCTTCGTCTTCGCGTCGGAGGGCCTGAGGCAGTGGCTCATCGCTCGCGGCTTGCCGGCGGTTCCTTTGGTCCCGGTCTCCAGCTCGCAAGCGGTGGTCGGTGCGGTGATCGGTATTGCTCTTATTCGGGGCGCGCGGGAACTGGATTGGAAGATGCTGGGAGGCATTGCGTTGGGGTGGGTGGCAACCCCAGTGATTGCTGCGTTGATCTCCCTGACCGCCCTCTTCATTGTGCAGAACGTTTTTGACCAGGTGGTGTGCAGGCCGACGCTCGTGCAGACGGCTTCGGCTGAAGTTGTGGAGGGGCTGTAGACATGGTGCGGTTCCTGATATTCGTCGCCGGACTACTTGCATTTTCCGGGGCGCCATTCGTGGTCTTGGCAGCCGAGATCTGGGAGATTTAGGGGCCGGATCTCTCGCATGCTTATGATCTCGAGTTGGCCAAGGATGCGCTTCAAGTGGTCGATGTTCTGGGCCTACCCGACATCGTTGCCATTCAGGAGGTCCAAGACCTTGAGACCCTGGAGGACCTCGCGGCCGAGATCGCACGGGAAAGTCCGCGATTCGCCTACGAAGCATATTTGATTGAGGGTGGTGGCTACGGCGGCATCGAAGTCGGATTCCTGGTACGGGATACTCTGTCGGTCGAAGGTCAGATCCAGATAGGGGCCGATGTTCGCTTTGACTGGGACGGAAGCCAGCTTTTTGACCGCCCGCCGTTGTTACTCGAGGTTACGGACGGGTTGACCTCACCGCTGCACGAGGCAATGCCGACGCGCCCGAGGCCTTAGCAGATGATGAGAGGACGCCGCTGAGGAGTTCAGACCACGACGGCCTCATTGTGACCCTCCGGCCCTCAACCGCGCGAGATCCCGGTGCTGGAGGCCGGAGCGGAGGAGGGTGAGGAGCGCTGGGCTGCTTAACCCCGGCCTTCGGGATCGCGAGCGCTCCCGCTCGGTGCATTTCCTCAAGGTGCAGCAGTTATTGAATAGGGAAGGGAGCCGCCCCTTGAGGGAAAAGACCTCGGCGGCCTGCGGCGTTGGCCGAGATGCGGTCTCCAAGGCGCTCCCCGGGGATTGCCCCCCTATGCATTGTCCGCAACTATCTGAATATCAGAAGGTTACCTTGAGGACAATGCAAAGGACGGCACGTCCCGTCGGGGATATCAGGTGCTCTCGGGATGAGTCATCTGCATTCCCCTGACCTCATATTTCTTTGCGCTCTTGGCGTTCTTTGCGAGAGAAATGTCTTCTTGTTGCCTCTGCGAGAACTTCCCGGCACTTGACGAATCCGAGAATCATAATATTGTTGGGTAATGACTGACGAAACACCCGTTTTTGACGAATTTACCGTGCGAATGTCGGATCCCTACTCCTGTGCCTTGATGCGGGACTATATTGCCCATTTCGCCAACCCCGTGCGTTTAAAGTTGTTGTGCCGTCTTGTCCGTGGCGGAAGACTGTGCGTCAACGAGTTGGTTGAGGTGACCGGCGAGAAGCAATCGACCGTTTCGCAGCAGCTGAAGCAGCTGCAGATGGCACGAATGGTCCAGCGCCAACGTGAGGGGAACAGGGTCTATTATTCAGTCTCCGATCCGGTGGTCGAAGAGACCATGCGCTTTTTTTCGAGCATTGCCGAGAGGGTCGACAAATTCCAGGGTGGCCCGATGGGCTGGGAATGAGTTGGCAAGGCCTATTTCTGATTCTCATCGGTCTCCTGGTTGGACTGGCGGCTTCTTTTACCGGTCTCGGTGGTGGGATCATCATGGTTCCCCTGCTGTTGGGTATGGGTTATGAGGCCCAGAAGGCCGTGGGGACCTCGTTTCTCGCCATCCTGATCATCTCGGTGTCTGCCCTGGTTGCCCACGGCAAACTGGCCAACGTCGACTGGAAGATGGGCCTTCTGCTCGGTGTCGGTGGCATCGTCGGAGCGCAGGTCGGCGCTCGCCTGGTCGAGCATGTCTCGACCGATGGATTCCGCAAGGTCTTTGCCGTGCTGCTGGTCGGCGTCGGGGTGTATTTCTTTGCGAAGAGTTGAGTGAGGCTGGGAGGACCAGCACGCCGTGCCCCTACGCTCGCCGCGGATACGTCCCGGCCCCGGTCGCGGATTACTGACGCGGTCCCGGTCGCGGTTCCCGGTCATCCGACGCGGTCGATTCCTGGATTCCAAACCCGGCCTTCGGAGGTGCGCAGGCGCACCACCGCTCGGCCCTTACCCGGAGGGGCAGCATTTCTCGAATCGGCAGGGGAGTCGCCCCTCCAGGAAAGGGCCTCGGCGGCCTACACCGTTGGCCGAGACTCGGTCGCTGAGAGTGTCGCCGTGGATTGCCCGGTGTCGGCTTTCTTCGCAGCGGCGTTGTCGTTTTAAGGTCTACCGGGTGAAGAAAGCCGCACCCGGCACGTCCCGTCCGAGAGGGCGCTCGTGATTCCGGGCGACACGTCGGGCTTCAAATAATCCAGAGCGCCCTTCCCGGATGGGGCGTGCGGTCCTTGATGTTGTCCTGCGGCAGCCTCCCCCGGATTGAGCAATGATGCGGACAATATCAAGGAGGGCACGCCGCAGAGATCGTGATCAAAGGGGAACTCCAAAATTGGGCGCTACGCTCATCGTGTTCGATAGGACGCGATGGCGTGAACCGCTCGCCGAGCGGAGTCGCGAAACGGCCCCGAAGGCCGGGGTTGGATAACAGATTCCGAGACAGCCGACAGCGGCAGAGAACCGGTTCCTCGATCCCCGGAAAGCTCCGTTCAACTTATTAAGGTCCTGAAGCCTGAGGCACCGTATTTCAATCAATGTACGTGACCTCCGTCTGTTCCAGTTTGGTCAAGAGTTCCGAGGCGGCGGGCCCAACGCTCTGGTCGTGAAGAAGCTCGGTTGCCCGACGAACCATACATTTCTTGAGTGTCCTGAGGTGCGTTGTCGCTGACTGGCCAAACTGTGTGTCAGCGTGGTCGAACACCCGAAACGTGTGCTCTGGAAGGCGGTCGACCCAGGATTCGAGGTTCGTTGGGTCTGAGGACAGCCGGTCTAGCACAATTGTTGGATGCTGGCAGAACGAACTCGAGAGAGCCGACCCTACTTCCCAGAATGCTGCCCCGTCTCGGTGTTCCCAACGAGATACCAGCTTCAACACGCAAGTGGATGGGTCGGCGTTTGTGGAATCGCAGAACGGCCCGACCTGGAATTCGGCGCCGACAGCGGTCTGCATCCAGAAGGATAGTACGACGACGGTGAGAGTTCCTCGTATCATTCAGCCCTGCCTTTGCCTAACGATCGGCACGCTACTTTCCGGCCTTTCCAGTTACCGCTGACCATAGCTTGGCGATCGGACCTTGGTGATTCCGGAAAGCGTCGTGGAGCGTATCAAGGTTGGGTTCGTTGTATTCGTCGATTGGCACGACCATGTATCGGCTGCTGTCTCCGTATGACTCCCAGATTGCCATTGGTTCGCCGTGAAGGGTGAATGTGATTCTGTAGTCGTCAAACTGATCTCGTTTGATGTCGGAAACGCCTTCCAGGGATCTCAGGAGCCTATAGAGCGGACCGAACGTGACCCATAAGCTGGAAATCTCGAAGCCGTGAATCGATCCGTCGTTGCGAGATACAAGATTGGTCCTCACTGGCTAGCCTAACTCTTTGTTTTACAGCGGCTTGCGCTGAATATTTGTTACGGAAAAGAAATAATTGATTTTTCAAACACGTCATCCGCTGTTCAAATCGATGATAGCAGGACGGGTAGGGTCGATGCCCAATCCAGCGAGCGCACCTCTCCGACGGGACGTGCCGGGTGCGACTTTCTTCACCGAGCAGGCCCCCCAGCCAAGACGAGGTTGCGAAGAAAGTCGACACCGGGCAATCCACGGCGACACCGTTGGCAATCGAGTCTCGGCTGACGGTGTAGGCCGCCGAGGTCATTTTTCTCAAGGGCCACGCTCTCCCGATTCCGACTCTGGTGCCCTTGAGGAAAATGCACCGAGCGGGGGTGCCGTTAGGCGCCCCCGAAGGCCGGGATTGGAATCCAGGGTCCGCAACAGCGACCGCGTCAGAATCAGCGACAGCGGCGGCGACAGCAATCAAGGTCCGCGACCGATTCAGATGGCAGCGACCGCAATCAGAACCACCCCGCCCCTACCGCCCCAATATCTCCACCAACCGATCCATCAGCGCCATCTCTCCTGCCGAGGCGGCCAGACACGCTTCAAACCCTGCGGCATCGCGCCACTGCTCGATCGCATCCGAGTCGTAACGACCGCTGGCCAGCAGCAGTCGCAGTCCTGTCTGGGCGACGTCGCGGGCTGCCGAAATCGCGTGGAGTTTGGCGCAGACGGCGAAGAACTCCGCTTGCGGGCTGGAGTTGTCGTCGGCCTTGAGTGAGAGTTGAACGGCCGTCTCGACCTCGGCGGCCAGCCGGGCCAGTTCGAACATCGCCCACTGCTCCCGCGGGAGCTTGGTCGTGTGGCAGAGCAGGAACAGTTCGGCGAGGGCGTCAGCGGCCAGGGCGGCCGGTCGGTCGCCATCGACTGCCGAGAGGGCTTCGGCCATGTCCCGGTAGAACTGGCCCTTGCTGCGCACATTCATGCGCCAGCGGTGGGTGCCTATGATGCTCTGGAGGATTTCCGAAGTGCCCTCGTAGATCGTCGTGATTCGGACGTCGCGCCGGATTTTCTCGACTTCGTATTCGTGGGTGTAGCCGTAGCCGCCGTGGGCCTGGATTGCCGCGTCAGCGGCCTCGTTCCCGGCCTCGGTGGCGAAGAGTTTGGCGATGGCCCCTTCGACCTGCAGGCCTTCTTCACCGCCATCAAGGCGTCGGGCCACCATCTCGCAGTAGGCGCGTGCGGCCTCCAATCGAACGACGTGGGGCACGATCAGTTTGTGTGTGAAACCTTGTTTCTTGAAGAGAATCTCGCCGAACTGTGTTCGTTCGTGGGCATATTGAATCGATCGTTCGAGGGCCTCTTCCCCGGCTCCAAGACCGAATGAGGCGACCATTAGCCGCGTGAAACCGAAGACCGCATTGGCCTGGTTGAGGCCGTGGCCCTCTTCGAGGCCTATCAACTGATCTGCGGGAACTTCGACATCTTCGAAGATCACCTGGGTCGTATTGGAGGCCCGAATACCGTGCTTGATTTCATGGCTGCCGACGGTGATTCCTGCGGCCGAACGCTCGACGACGAAGAATGAAGGGCCTCCGGGCGTCTTGGCCAGAACGGTGTAGAGATCGGCCACTCCGCCGTTGGTGATGAACTGCTTGGTTCCGGTGATCCGGTAGGCGGTGGTTGTGCCTTCGCCATCGGTAATCGGATCTGCGACGGTCGCGAGCGACGCAACGTTGCTGCCGGCAGCGGGTTCTGTGACCGCGTAGCCGACGATCATTCCTTCATCAGCAATTCGTGCAAGCCAGTTCTGCTTCTGCTCAGACGTTCCTCCGACAATGATCGGGTCGACGCCCAGGGCGATGGCGAGAAAGGCCGTAGCGACGCCGAGATCGATTCTGGCCATTTCTTCGGAGACTCTCAGCAAATCCCGGCCGCCGCCTCCCAGACCGCCGACATCTTCGGGGAGGAACAGGAGATGGAGGCCGACCTCGGGTCCCAGCAGTTCCTGCATCAACTCGGTGGGGAAGGTGTCTTCGGCGTCGAGGCGCAATCGGGTCTCTGCGTCCAACTTGCGGTCGGCGACGGTCTTGAGGGTTTGTAATACGAAGTCGAGGCTCTCGTCGTCGAGGCCGGTGGTCTGCTGTTCGAGGGTCATAAGCACTCCTGATCCCGGTGGGCCGGGATGTGCATTATCCACGATCCTGGGGATGGTTGTTAGCGACGAACCTCTTCGGGAACGGTAACGGTAACGGGCTCGGGCTCGGGCGAGGGTTTGACCCATATGTTAGAGTGCACATCCCCGCCGCGAGGTGGAATGTCCTGGAGGCGGCCATTATTGGTCGCCCCCCCAACGAGGAGGGAATGATGACTGAAGAACGATTACAAAAACTGATGGCGAAGGCCGGCTTGTGCTCCCGTCGGGAGGGTGAGCGGATCATCGATGAGGGGCGCGTGACGGTCAACGGTATCGTTGCTCATCTTGGCCAATCGGCGGATCCGGCTTCCGATCACATCAAGGTTGACGGCAAGATGCTGCGTCGTGAGGAACCGCCACGCTACATCTTGTTGTATAAACCCCGCCAAGTGATGACCACCTGCGACGATCCTGAAGAACGCATGACGGTATTGGACCTGCTCAAGCCGACCATTCGAGAACGAGTCTACCCGGTGGGTCGGCTGGACTACCACTCCGAAGGGTTGCTCCTGATGACCAATGACGGTGACCTGGCCACGCGAGTGGCTCACCCGAGGTATGGCATTGTTCGGGAGTACCTGGTCAAGGTGAGGGGCAATCTGTCCGAATCTGAACTGACACGGTTCCGTCGTGGCGCTCATGTTGACGGACGCAAAGTCGTGCCCAAGAGCGTCAAGAGGGAACGACTTACCCGCGAAGGTAATTCCTGGTGGCGGGTAGAGGTGACCGAAGGCCGCACCCACGAGGTTCGAGAGCTCTTTTTTAGGGTTGGTCACCCCGTGCAAAGGTTGCGCCGGACGGCGATCGGCCCTCTGCGTGATGATCACATCTCGCCGGGCCAATTTCGGGATCTGACGAGAACCGAGATCGAAAGACTCGAGAAGGCGACCCGGAAGGCAGGGCCGAAGGCGAAGGGAGGCCCGCGAAAGACAGCCGGAACAGGGGCACGTAGGGGTCGCGCGGGATCAGAACGAAAAAGATAATGCGCAAGAGTCGTTCCCATGCAATTCGTCCGACGAATTGCTGCGTTACAATCCCTCAACTTGAGGAGTGAAGAATGACCGAGACTCAGACCCAGCAGCCCCTCGACAAATTGATCGCCGATCGGCGGACAAAACTGGACACACTGAGGGATAGGGGTCTTGACCCTTACCCTTCCCGGTTCCGTGTTCAGACCTCGGTTTCGGATGTGCGTGCGACTTTTGATGCCTTGACGACGGAAGAGTTGGAGACACGGTCCGAGGCCGTTCGTTTGGCCGGGCGTCTTCGTGCCG
>Ga0164315_10001920_pt1 | contig 15813 bp, 8 predicted proteins | sample GuaBasSedimGuay6_FD_113737 | JGI IMG/M metagenome (GOLD analysis project Ga0164315, IMG submission 113737) | Subseafloor sediment microbial communities from Guaymas Basin, Gulf of California, Mexico - Guay6, Core 4569-2, 0-3 cm | ecosystem: Environmental > Aquatic > Marine > Hydrothermal vents >...
ACGGGCCCGATAGACAGGCTAATGATGGCCAGTAACGTGATGAATTTAAACAGTATTTTTGGATAGTTCATGGTTTACTCCGTTAATAACTATAGTTTTTCAGATAAATAATTTCAGTTAGAAACCTTCAAGGTTTTGGAAACCTTGAAGGTTTTGCCCTAACAAGGTTCGCCTTGTACTCCTGAGAAAGAATCGCCGTTTTTCGTACAAGGTTCGCCTTGTACTCCTGAGAAAGAATCGCCGTTTTTCGTACAAGGTTCGCCTTGTACTCCTTTTAATCTTCGGCCGTTTTTTCGTACAAGGTTCGCCTGAAACGAATGAGAAAGAATTGTCAATATTATATTAAAATCTCGAATAGAAAAACGTTGACGGATTTGATAGTGATTTATATGCACAAAGGCCGCAGAGTTGCACAGAGTGACACAGGGTTAAATTTAATTTATCATGAAAATTCAAAGCGTTATTTTAGATTCAGGGTAAAACCGTAAAGCGTTTCCAAAACGCTTTACGGTTTCTAAGGATCGAAGCAAAATTAACTTCCCCCTTAACTGGGTTCAGTGCCCTTTAGGGTACTTGAGCTTTTAGACAACTGCCCAACGCTGTTGGCGGAAGTTATTTTTTAGCCGATCCTAACTGAAATTATTATTCTTACAAACTATAAATCAAAAAGTGACAATATAAGTTGGGATTGAGCTATTCGTTATTCGTAAACAATCATCAATCTGAACGCTGCATTAGACTTGCCCCTAAATAAACGTAAACTATTGAAAATACAATTTTTTAATGCGCTTAACCAGACGGTTTATAGTAACGTGCAGCGGATGAATTCTGAAAAAAATCTGACTTTTGCTTTACTAGAGTATCGGAACAATACCTTATATTTAAGTGGGCAACATGAGCAGATGATTGTGGTGCGTGAAAATGGGCATCTAGAACAGATAGATACCATAGATTTAGGTTTCCCAATTGGATTAGAAGAGGATATTACAAATTTTATTGCACAAATCCAGTTGCCCTTGAATGCTGGGGATGTGGTGATATTGTACACCGATGGTATTACAGAAGCGGAAAATCTTGAGAAAGAACATTATGGACTAAAGCGGCTTTGTGACATTGTGAGTCACAATCGGCAACGTTCCGCCGAGGATATTAAACAGGCAATTGTTGATGATGTACGACAGTATATTGGTGGGCAAAAGATTTTTGATGATATGGCATTATTGGTGCTGAAGCATAAACCAGTTACTTTGCCTCTGTTGCATTAATGCTATTGTTTTTGGCTCTTTGGAATTTTTGAGTTGTATTATAACTTGACAATGATCGAGGCAAAAGTTTGCGGAGCAAACTTTTGCCTCGATCACATTATCATTCGTTTCAGGCGAACCTTGTACGACTAAGCCGCGTGGTTTCTCATTAGTTTCAGGCGAACCTTGTACGAAAAAACGTTGTTCTGATTGAAATGTGACATTGCCAAGTTAATTAAACCCTTGTTTATTCAAAATAAATATTTTAAATATTTGGAATTTCAAATAATGACAAACAAAATTGAAGGCGTTGAAATTAGAAGTTAAAAAATTGATAACAAAGAAAAATTTATGATAACGATATAGACACACAGCGCACAGAGCAACACAGGGCCGCTCCACTATATTGACAATGATTAACTGACTATGATAAACGGTGATAAACAGAACCTTAGCTATCAAAGTTCTGACTTGAATTTTCAATTGATAATTCGCGTTTCAAGTTTTTGCGCGCAAAAAACTGATAAAGCGAACATGATCAAGATAGATCTGAGCATGTTTTGTTATTTTTAGTTTATTTGGACTTTGGACAAAATATAAAAAACATTGAAAAATAAAAGAGTTGTCAAATACAGTCCAAATTTCATCTTTACCTATTCATTAAATATTTATCTTGATCAACAAAATGATACATGGAATATTAACAACAAGATTTCATAGCGATGCTTGAAATGACGCTTATATGGTTTTCATTTAAGCACTCATGCTGGTTTTCACCAAAATGACTGACCATGACAGATTAAATTAAATATTGGTCCTTTCTAAAAATTCCAAGCACAGGCTAATATTTTAACGAGTTGAATTAATAACGTTTTTTGTATTTTAGGTATGGCTGATATTTGCGCCAATAGCGACTTTTGGAGATGATTCAAATCTATTTGACAGTATGGTTTATCAAACCCATTTCTTCAGGGGGCTGAGCCTTTAGGCAGTGTGTAACCTGTTAACACTTTGACTCTCAAGCACTGTTCATTGTTTCGTCAAAGTTCCAAACCTCTCAACCCCCTTTAGCAGTGCGTCCCCATACGCATCATGGCAAGATTTTTGCTATAAGAATTCATTCATCAATTTTTAAGTTTTATGGGAACTCATACTATATATGCGGCTTTTGCTGGGTAGTGCTATGTTCAATAAAGTGATAAACTTGATTTCCAAAAATGACTTAAGGTGTAATGGTGTAATGGCGCACTTGATAGAAATTTAGGCTATGCTGGAACTGGTTTGCTACCTGTTCGCTCACGTTTTTGTTTTTAACTCGCCTCAAAACTCTCAAACGTTACTTACGGACGGGGTTGCAAACACCAAATGGTTTCATGCTTAATTCCTATCATACGTGCCATTAACATAAGGCGAGTGGCGAATGACTCATCCACAATTTCCATCCATTCTCAAAGGAGCTATCAATGTTGGAAAATCTCTACAATTTTAAAACCGAACTCAACCAGCGAGGCATCTTTTTTTGTTTCAGCGGCCCCATTTCGCAAGAACTCTTGGTAGAAATTGGCGATACCTTGAAAAATAAGATGAGACTGGAGGACACCAGTTCTTCAACCGTTCTCAATGTTTTTGCCATGTTTGTGGAACAAGTGCAAAACATTATTCATTATTCGGCTGAAAAAATTCCGCTGAATGAACCTGAAAAAGCCGAATTAAGTAGCGGCATCGTTGTGGTTGGTTATGAAAACGAACATTATTATGTGTTATGCGGGAATATGATCGAATGTAAAACCGTCGATAGACTCCGTGAAAAATTAACGGCCTTGCAAAACATGAGTAAGGACGAACTCAAACGTTACTACAAAGAACAACGCAAGAAAAAGGTACCAGAGGAAGATAGTAGGGGGGCGGGTTTAGGATTTATTGAATTAGCCAGAAAAGCCGTAAAACCGATTGAATTTGATTTTAAATCGGTTGATGCAGGCTATTCGTTTTTTTCGTTGAAAACAATCATTTAGAGGGAGTAGTTCATGGACAGTTGGACAATCGAAGCCACCAAGCAGACACCCAAAGTTTGTTTTAACGCGGAGAATCATATTCTTGAGCTAAAAGGTGAATCTTATCCCGAAAATATTGCCGAGTTTTCTGCCCCCGTTTTTTCTTGGCTGGAAGAATATCTGGAACAATTAGAAGATCAAGCCTTTACCGTTAATATTGAACTGACTTATTTTAACAGTAGTTCCTCAAAAATGTTGCTGGATTTGCTTGATAAATTAGAAGAAGAGGTGGCGGATAACGGTAAGAATATTACCGTCAACTGGATTTATAGCGCAGACAATGATACTGCCGAAGAATACGGCGAGGAATTTCAGGAAGATTTAGAATCGCTGATCTTCAATTTGGTTCAGAAGGATGAGTAAAGGATGGGTGAGGTGGTTAAATAAAACCCCAAAACAATTACTTGTTAAACTCAGGATTCTTTTGGTAATAGGTAATAGGTAATAGGTAACACTTGATGTTCTTGTTTTATACCGTACAAATTCCCCCATTTTTCAAACTTATCTTTATCCATAAGTAGATAAGTCATTGAAAATGATGATTTATGAATTGTTTTTTTTAGATTTATGAATTGTTTTTTTTAGAATTGTGAACAAAGACATCATTAATCGTTAAACCATTGTTTGTGTAACAATTCACCATTAATTAATTCACAATTCATACATAAAGCCCGACTTGTGGGCAAAGATTAGTTTATCAAAGGGGGGCAAAAAAACTAGAACATCTAAGTAATAGGTCATAGGTCATAAATAACACCAAAGTTTTAAAAGAATCTTTTAATTATCGATTTGAGGCATACTTCAGGGTATTGATTCATTCATGGCACTCAATCAGCCCCTGATTACCCATTACCCAATCTTTGCCCCAGTTGATAGCGAAGCTGTCAACTTTTGCGTAAATCCCATTACCCATTTCAACATCATATTGACCACTACATATTTTTTTCATTTTTAATCGATATTAAATATTAGCCTTGAAACTTGGTTTCAATCAAGCTGGTATATTATTTGCATTGTTTAGCCAAAACAGCTAGGAACGAAAAGCGTGACACCTTATTTTGTCTGTAATGAAGATCGGATGCGAGGAATCTTGATGTTTCAAGATTTTCAGACCAAAGAAATGACAAAGTGTCCCGCCTTAGGTTGGAAGCCTTACAAATCATTTATGATTACTATATTATTAGTTAATTGTCATTTTTGGATTGTAAAAATATATAAAATAAAGAGTGTCAGAAATACAGGGAAGGACTGACATTCAAACCCATTGAGCTCTTATGAAGGAAAAACCGACACTGTTTAGCAAAGAAGAGGAGGTGCTGACAAAAGCAGTTCACGCTTTAGAACAGTTTAAGGATCAAGATACTCCGCTCAAAAAAGAGTATGAACGCCTGCTCAAAGACTATAAAAAGCTATTTAGACAAACCAAATTGCTGATCAAAATGAGTGATCTGCAGCAAAACCAATTAACCAACCAAACAGAAGGGTTGCGGTTCAATAACATTGAATTACAAACCAAAGCCGAAAAAGCAGAGGAGGCGGTGCGAGCGAGTGAAAAAAAACTGGCCCAATTCCTAGAAGCAGTGTCGGTAGGGGTGTTCGTGCTGGATGCCAATGGCAAACCCTATTACGCTAATCAAAAGGCACAGCAGGTATTTGGTAAAGGCATTGTCCAGTCAACCACGGCCGAAGAATTACCCATATTTTGTCAAGCCTATCTTGCCGGCACCACTCAGTTGTATCCTCAAGAACGCCAACCCATTGTGCAGGCTTTGAAGGGCAAAATATCCAGCGTTGATGATATAGAAATCCATCAAGACGATCAAATTCTCCCCATAGAAGTTTGGGGAACGCCTATCTTTGATGAACAGGGCAATATTGCTTATGCGATTGCTGTTTTTCAAGATATTACTGAGCGAAAAAAAGCCGAAAGTGAGCGCGAAAGATTTACCAATGAACTTTTTCAACTGAATAAAGCTTATGAACGTTTTGTTCCTCGTCAATTTTTAAGTTTGTTAGACAAAAAAAATATTACCGATGTCCGATTAGGCGATCAAGTTGAAAAAAAAATGTCGATTTTGTTTGCCGATATTCGCGGATTTACCTCTCTGTCAGAACGCATGACACCAAAGGACAACTTTGCTTTTATCAATGCTTATTTGAGCTACTTGGAACCTGTTATTGAAGAGCATTATGGATTTATTGATAAATATATTGGCGATGCCATCATGGCACTGTTTCCGACGAATGCTGACGATGCGGTACAAGCGGGTATTACTATGCAAAAAAGATTGGCCGAATACAATCAAACCCGAGGTAGTTCGGATCGACCCATCATCAAAATCGGTATTGGTATTCACACCGGTATGCTAATGTTAGGTACGGTTGGTTGTCAAAATCGTATGGATGGCACAGTGATTTCCGATGCGGTGAATTTAGCTTCTCGCATTGAAGACTTGACCAAAATATATGGCTCCATATTGCTGATTACAGAAAAAACCTATTCCGATTTGGCATATCCCTCACAATATGCTATTCGGAGCATTGATAGGGTGAAGGTGAAAGGAAAATCTATGCCCGTGACAGTTTATGAAGTTTTTGATGGCGATCCTATCAATGTCATTGAGTTAAAAAAACAAAGCTTGATGTATCTTAAGCATGGGTTGGCACACTATCGCGTGAAAGAATTTGCTCACGCGACACTGTGTTTCAGGCAAATGTTGCATATCTATGCAGACGATAAAGCGGCGCAAATTTATCTCAAACGCTGTGAGCAGTTTCTAAAACATGGCGTACCTGATAATTGGGAAAGTGCTGAAATGCTGGAAAGGGTATGTTTAGCTGATGAATGATATACCCCCACTTGTTTACTCAAGTCCAAGATAAATCTTGGACTCCAATATGTGCAAAACCTTCGAGGTTTGCAAAACCTCGATTCGAGGTTAATGTTTTTGCATCGCTCCAACTTTAACCTCGAATGTTAAACCTGCGGACAAAACTTTTCAGGGAACTATATGAGATCTGTTTTTCAAAGCTATCGGTTTTGTTCACACCGCCAACGCGTTGTCAAACGGTGTAATCCAACTTCCACTTCTCAATCTCCCCCCAAATCTGTATTTCTGTGATTTATTTGTCAGTCCCCTTCTGAAAGGGGATGAACGGGGGGCTTGTTAGCGCGTCACAGGATAAAGCCAGCATTTTTTTGGTAACCTAGAACGCTATCGCATCCTACGCAATATTTCACAAGCTTTGCTAAAACGTTGCTCTAAACGCAGTGTTTGATCACTGGGTGCAGCACTCAAATACCAACTTCGTTCGATTTTCTCAGCCTCGACATGTGGTTCTAATGATTGTTTCTTCTCCCCGCGGCTCATAGCAGCCGATAAACGGGCAACTTGATAGGCTAACCGGTCTTCCGCCGCGTCGGGGGGAGATTCTATGCCAGCCAAAATTTCCATGCGAATACATAGCGTTTTCTTGTTTTTCAAAGTCTCTTCACTGACGTTTTCCTCACCCGTTGCAGCCGCAGCGCAAGCTTGTTGAAAACGTTGCGCCATCAAAGCTTCTAAGTTAGCATTATCAAGTTCAGAGAGTTCAGCCCAAGCAGCTTGAACAGTTTCGAGGCAATCAGGTTCTTCCTGAGCTTGTAGTCGGGCGAGCGTCTCCGCTTGTTCAAGTTCAACGCAAAAAACCACTTTTTGTTTAAGCAAGTCAAGTTGGTAACGTCGCTCCGCGGTTAATTGGGCCTGATAGCGCATTTCCACTTGTTGGCACGCTCTATTAAAGCGTTCTTCCACTGCCTCTGTGGCCTTCACTTTTTTGCGTAAGCCACCACCTATTCCCGCCTTATTCCGATCTTCCTTTTTAATATTCGTCCACGCTTCCTGAAATTGTTTTACAAGACTTGGGGCTGTTTTTATTGCCTCACCCTCTAAAGTTGCTAAAGCTTCAGCCTGTTGACACAAAGCAATTTTCGATTCCAGATAAGCTTGGAGTTCCTTCTTATGCGCTTCTTGCTGTTGTTTACGGTGGTTAAACACCACATCACACGCATTCCGAAAAACCTGCCAAAATTCACGTTCAACACGACGATTTCCGGAAACCGTTACTTGCCATTGTTTCTGTAAATGTTTAACTTCCTCAATGGCTTGGGTGATTTTATTTTCCACCTCTTCTGGGTTGTTCGCGTCTTTGTGGGCCTCTATGGCATCAGAAAGGTGGCGTGCGAGTTCTTCAACTTGACCTGTCAAGCGCAACCGATAACGACAATTACCTTGACGTTCCACCTCCAAGTGAGTTTCCAAAACCTGCATGGCACGTTGAAAACGTTGTTGTATGGCTTTCTTGTATTTTCGATCGGTGGTACCAACGTTTCTCCATGCCTTATCCATGCCACGGACAAATTGATAAACCTCTTTCCAATCAGGATTTTCCCAATCCGTATTATCAGCATAAGCTTCTAAACGCTCACACAGTGCTTGTTTTTGTAAACAATTTTGTTCTCGTTCATGGGCTTTAATATTGAAATAACTTTTACAGGGCTCATAAGCCGTCTGGCAGACTTGATTAAAGCGTTCCCAAAGTTCTTGTGAATGTCCTTGAGAACCTAAGTTTCTCCAAGTGGTTTGTGCTTGGCGAATCGTTCTCGCCGTTTCTTCGGGATTGTTCGGTTCTTGTTCAGACAAGTTTTCTATTTGTCGGCATAAATGTTCCCGATAGCGTTGATAGGCCGTTTGGCAAGCTTGATGAAACCGATCCCAGATATCTCGTGAATAGCCGCTAGAGCCGAGCCGCTTCCAAGCTGTCTGTGCTTCTTCAGTCAAACGGGCCAGTTCTTCGGTGGAATTATCATCTTCTGTTTCAAGCAAGCTTTCCACTTGCTCACATAACTTTTCTCGTTCAAGTTTATTCCCCCAACGCTGCCAACTCCGTAAGTCGTTGATTTTAGCAGTGCATGTTTGTAAACGCTGCAACAGTGCGGCGTTCTCTTTGCCTGTTGATAAAGTATCGGTTGTGTTGAACAAGTCACGCGCTTGTTGTTCCAATGGGATGGCGTTTTTCAATTCGCCATTATCCAAAGCGGTTTCTATCTCTTTCAACAATTGCTTGAAACCATGCACCACTTGTTTACGCTGATCTTTCAGTTCTTGCCAGCGCGTTTGTAGGGCTTTCAACGTGTTGTCAAAGTGGCTGTTTAATTCGCTAAACAGAGGCAATGATTTATCCGGTTCTGATACCGCTTCCCAACGTGCTTGGAAGTTTTTTAGCTGCTCAGGTTTAATGGTTTCGGTGCCGTTAAGCAAAGAGTCCGCTTGGGCATTAATGGTTTGCAATTGACATATCATCTCGTAAGAGGCTTGCAACTTTTGCAGCCGCTTTTGCACGGATTGAGAAGCCCGTTCAAAACGAGCTTGCCATTGTTGTTCCTCATCAGGTTCATCAATTTTTGCCGTTTCAGCCCACTGGCTTGAGAGCGCACTGAGACGCTGAGATAACGCTTTCTCATCTTCACCGCCGATACTTTGACGTTTTTTCAAGTCTATCAGCAAGCCTTCCATCTGTTCACATAATTCTTTTTTAGCCACACGCATCGGCATTCTGGCTTGTTCGCGTTTTTTGGCATCTAACAGTGCTTGTTGATAGTTTTCAAAAGCAGTCTTAACCTTCTGCTGTGCTTTGTCAAAGCGTGCTTGACATTGTGTGTCGGCATCGGTGGCTATAGTGAACCAGCGTTCTTGCAAACGTTTGAACTCGGCATTTTCAGGTTTCAAGGTTTTCGATTCGTCAATCGCATCGACAAGCGATTGGTGAACAGATGATGTCTCTGGATTCAACCGATGTTCTAAAGAGTCTAATTTAGTACAAATAGCCTCACATTCGGCTAGAATTCGCATGGGACGTTCCATTTGTTCAATTGCATCATCTAGTTTCTCGCGTGCCCTCCGACTGACTCGTTTATCGTTGTTGCGAACGGCTTTAATCACCCGTTCCAAGATCGATTTTTGGGTCAGCTTTTCAACAGCTGCAAAACGAACTTCACTTCTACGGTCATTAATAGCGATATCGCCCAACAATTCTTCACGTTCAACTTGAGAAATGGCGGCCAAACGCAGATCAACTTCTAGCCCATGCACGGCCGTATACGCTATCACTTCAGCATCTGTCGTATTGCTAAGCCAAGTCAAACGGGTGTCCAAAGGGGGACAATCGTTTGTTTGGCAGCAAAGCAGCTTTTTTAAGCGTTGTTCAGCAAGCTCTCGCACACTACTGTCTTTGTCTTGTTGTGCAATTTGCGCAAGCAAATCTAATTCCTTGATTTTTTTGATGGCAGCTTGTCGTACTTCTGCGGCTTCATCGTATTGTGCCACCTCGTTTAAAATTGCAGGATCATCTAAGCTTTCGATCTCTAATTGACGGACATCAGGATTGCGATGTTGCCATTTAGGTTTGACAAAGTTAGAAAAAATCATAATCAGTTAGCAGTTATCAGTTACCGGTTATCAGTTTTAAGGAAGCCGCGAAAGTTCTCGCGATGCTGTCAACTTTCGCGACGAAATCAGTTATCTATTATCAGTTATCAGTGATTATAATTCAATTGTCTCCAAGCAACAAAAACGATAGACTTTCAGAAAATTGGAATCTACGCCCTTTAGCAGTAGTCCATCACATCAAAGCTCGATTCCTTACCACCGATTTATTTGAAAAACTTGATAGTACAATCTCTGATTTTTTATTATAAAACTTAGGGATTTTCCAACAAAATAGGGTACGCACCCAAATACCGCCAAAGAAATAAATTTCACCCTTCAAAAGTAGTTGACTGTTAGGAATGATAGGTAATGGGTAGAAGGTATGGGTGATGAGTTTTAGGGTATAAATCGTATCGAGTAATGAGTTGGGTTAAAGGAAAAATCTTTGGCAATCTCGAAGTCCTTCAGTCAAATACTCTTATCATTTGAAACTTATTACCTATTACCTATTACTTTGATACAACTGTTAACTATTTTTTAAAAATAATTAAATTAAAAGGCCTTCTAAATTTCAAGGCTATACGCGTTTGTCTACTTTCGCCGCCTAAATAAATATAACAGATTAATTTTATTATAGAATTACGTGCCCCTCCAGCAGCTCAAGCCCAGTGTCATTTCGGCTGAGTGTGCGAAATTGATACATGTCGATAACTAAAAGATTTGGTAGTCCCCAAAAAGTAGTGATATTCGATGTTCAAGTTTTTTTACCACCCATTAGAACTACAAGGATTGTTTATAATAAAGGATAATAATTCTAATCAAAGATTTTTCGACGGTTCGCGTTCTCTGTCAAGTGAAAATCCGTTTTTCACCCCAAAATCGGATTTCTCAAAGTTAAAATTTTGACGGATTTCAAGTACGCTCAGTATCTCAATCCAAAAGAGAGTGATGAATCGAATCTAAATTGATCTAATCCTTTCATAAGCAAATAATCCTTGTAGTTCTAATGGGTGCTAAAAACATATTTATATCACTACTTTTTGGGGACTACCAAAGATTTCTTGCGGTTAATTTTTTCGTGATGGTGTATAAATAAATTCTGCGCCTAGCCTTCGAGGTTTGCCAAACCTAGAAGTTTTTTACCATAGACAAAACTTTTCTGGATAAGTATACCGACGTTCTTCGCTATGCTTTGCTTTGGGCTTTCACGTATTTAATTTACAGCAAGAAAAATTTCATAGCAGAGTTAGTAATGACATCCTGTTAAGAATTTAAATTTCTGGATGGACATTAATGATATGACTTCGGTTTATTTTTCAGATAGTTAAAACCATAAATATAGGAATTACGCATTGACAAACTCTATTTTTTATTTTAATGATAAATCTCATAGAGTTATGAAAATTTGGTCAACGGCTTAATCAACCAAAATTGCCCAAAAACGGCTCATCTCAAATTTGTAATACCTTGTATTTAAAAGGGTTCATAACGTTTTTTATCTGTCAATGCGTAAGTCCTAAAATAGATATATTATTTGACTATAAATCTTTATTCGCTCAATAAAATCATCAATTCGTCGCGAAAGTTGACAGCATCGCTCCAACTTTCGCGGCGAAAGTTTTTTATCTCGTTGATCAATCAACATTTTTAAGTAAATGCCATTCTTTTATCTTATGAATCATAAAGTTATTATAAAGAACACGATTTTCTGGGGTGAACCTCCCTGTGAAGTGTGCAGCCCCGCCTCCAAAATATCACTGAAATGATTTAAAAAGAAATGAAATTAAATTTTTGAGCTGATTATTAAGCGAATGGTAAGTATAAGAGCTTCATTCGCTCAATAAAATCATAATTTTTTATCTCGTTGAAAAATAAGACATTTTGTTATATAACATTTTTCGTACCAGATTTTTTGTCAGCAAATATCTGGTGAACACTATTTTCTAGGCTGAACCTCCCACCCAAATGTGCCGCTCCATTGAAAAAATCTCACTCTATGATTTACTTTGATATTAAATTAAAAGTTTTAGCTTACTTATTGTAACTACTCAGCCCTGAAAGGGCGCTTTATTAAAGCCCAGGGCTGCGCCCTCTCCACTTATTGTAACTACTCAGCCCTGAAAGGGCGTTTTATTAAAGCCCAGGGCTGCGCCCTGGGAACTTAAAAATATTCAGAGCCCTAATTTTTCACTTGCATGATCGAGAATGACTAGGCAAAGCAGAGGGTGAACTTTTGCTAATTTGTTGATATAAATAACTTATGGTTCAACTTATTGATATGATAAAATGTTTTTAAGTTATTGATATTAAAGTTGAACGCACGGTAACGAGCGGCCGTTTTGTAGTGATTAACAAAATATTAAACATTCGTCATTCCGGCGTAAGCCTGAATCCAGAACATAAGGATTCCGGTTTTCACCAGCCTGCACCTGCAAAAGCAGGGTGAAATGATCTGACTACGCTATTTCAACATCAGTTTGACCACTACACTAATGAGTCAGCTTAAGTCAACTTGGGCTATAGTCATCCAGTAATTCTAATTATAGAGTAACTGACTGAATATATGGAAAATAATTTAATTTATTTTCCAAGGTTAATGACGTGTAAAAGGAGTGAGTTGAACGGGGTATTTTTTGGACTCATCATCTTAACAGCGATATGCTGTAGCATATTTTCACATAATGCCCACACTTCCGTTCATCGGCCGGCACGGCGCATCGACTATTCAACTCATTGAATTCATTCAATTTCCCAAATTAGAATTGCTGATAGTCATCCAGTAAACGTCTTGTCTTTGGTAGAAATATTCGAGGTTTGCCCCATGAAGTGGTTTTGTTCACAATTTTTCTTGCTGTAAATTTTTCGTGATTTATTTGTAAGTGCTATCTTGAAAAAGAATGAACGGTGTGTGTTGGTTTTTTGTCACCGGATTTTTCACCGCAAACAATTTTTCGGGACAACTCAACTCTATTAGCTTTGAACATTTATTATTAAATCCAAAATCTTAAATGAAAAGTTTTCTTTCCTTAATAATCTTTACCCTATCACATTCCGTGTTCGCGGTGGATATTAACACCGCAAGTGTTGAAGAACTAGCGCACGAATTGTCAGGCATCGGGCCTGTCAAAGCGCAACGCATCGTAGAATACCGTGAAAAAATAGGAGGTTTCGTTTCGCTTGAACAGTTAATTGAGGTTTATGGTATTGGGCCAAAAACGTTAGAACGCAATAGGAATAAGATTGAAATATCAGCAATCCCTCCGATGTCACATACCCAAAACCCTCTTCCCCCAGCAACCATTGCTAGTTTGGACAGTGCCACATCTCACACAACATCTCCTAAAACCGAAATCAAAGATAAGATTAAAACCTTAACTGTACCTGATACGTCACCCTCTCGCGCAACTATTGCGAGCAATGATCTTTCACCAAAGTTTGAAAAACCGCCCCATCGGGTACACAACATCTTATGGGATGCTTTGATAATCATTCCCTTGTTTATAGTGATCCTGTTTATCTTTGCCATGGGCTGGTTAAAAAGCGCGAAAAAAGATAAGCCGGTGCCAAGAGAGCATCTGCTGAGCACCACCTTTATTTGTTCAGGATGTGGCAAAGTCAGTCGCTTTCAAAATGTCTGCTATGAAGGGCACTTTAGCAATCAATACATTGATGACAGTTTACCACCCGGGTGGTCGTGTATTCCAAATTGGCTAGGTAAATTCTGTGATTATTGCTTTGACTGCTCAAAAAAGAGACACCCTGACAATTTGGACATTTCTGAAAGCGAAATCAACAAATAAACTTGCTGGAGTCCAAGATTTATCTTGGGCCGCCCGCCCAAACTAAAATCTACGCAAAAGTTTTTGCTCCGCAAAAACTTTTGCGTAGATTGGACTCCTAATCAGTAGAATTCTTATCACTGTTCACTGAAAAACTATATTAATCTTAATCTTCTCCTTCAGTTGGCTTATATTCGGCCTTCAGTTGCTGCTGAATATTAGCGGGGACGGGCTCATAGTGGCTAAATTCCATCGTAAAAAAGCCATTTCCCCCAGTGGCTGATTTCAGTTCCGTCGGATAGTTGCTTAACTCCGAGAGCGGCACTTCGGCTATCACACACACCATATTGGATGGACGCATATCACTGCCCTGAATACGCCCCCGTTTACCAGATATGTCGCCAGTAATTGTGCCCATGTATTCATCTGGCGTGGTGATTTCTGCTTTAACGATGGGTTCCAGGACGAGTGGTTTGGCTTTATTGATGGCATCTAAAAAGGCTTTTTTGCCAGCCGCGACAAAGGCGATTTCTTTGGAATCTACCGGATGATATTTGCCATCATAGACGCTGACTTTGATATCTTGCATGGGATAGCCGGCGATAGCCCCAGCATCTAAAACTTGTTGAATCCCTTTTTGCACCGCTGGGATATATACAGCCGGAATAGCACCACCGACAATGGCATTAACAAATTCAAAACCGCCACCCCGTTCCAAGGGCTCAACGCGCAAAAACACTTCACCAAATTGCCCCGCGCCACCGGTTTGTTTTTTATGACGGTGGTGCCCTTCGGCATTGATGCTAAGAGTTTCTCGGTAAGGAATTTTGGGTGGCTTTGTATCCACCTCGACATGGTAATGTTTACGCATTTTTTCCAGCGTGACTCGTAAGTGGAATTCACCGAGCCCACGCAACACGGTTTGATTCAACGAGGCATCGTGTTCAAGCAGTAAACAAGGATCTTCGCCTTCCAGCTTTTTCAAAGTGAGCCCAATTTTTTGTTCATCACCCTGGCGTTTAGCCGAAACCGCTAAACCATACATGGGGGTAGGAAAGGCCAACGGTTTAATATGAATCCGATCTTCATCATGGGAGTCATGTAGCACCGCGTCAAAATGAATGGCATCGATTTTTGCCACCGCGCAAATATCGCCCGGAATCCCTTGTTCAACTTCTACCTGTTGTTTGCCTTGAAGTTTTAACAAATGGCCGGCTTTAAAAGGTTTGCGAGCATCACCGATGTATAGTTGGCTATCTTTGGTGATGGTGCCTTGATGGATACGAAATACGCCCACTTTACCAACAAAGGGATCAGCGGTGACCTTAAAAACATGTGCTACCACATGTTTATTAGGATCGGGCACTGTGACGAGGGGGGTTGCCTCTGAACCTTCACCTTGAAGGAAGGGGTGCGGGTTGCCTTCCAGTGGGTTTGGCATCAGTCGTGCAAAAATATCCAGCAATTCGGGCACGCCAGCACTGGTGCGAGCTGACACAAAACATAAGGGTACGAGGTGTCCATCACGCAACGCTTTTTCAAACGGTTCATGGAGTTGTTCGGGACTGAGTTCATCACCTTGCTCCAGATAGATTTCCATTAATTCTTCATCAACTTCAACAACTTGGTCAATGATTTGTGTGTGCGCGTTGGCGACGGCGCCAAAATCGGATTCGCCGGTGGGATTAAAAAAGCAATCGACCACTTTCGTTCCATTGTCGGCCGGTAGGTTAATTGGTAAACATTCATTGCCAAAGGTGGCTTTAATTTCTGCAACCAATCCCGGCAAGTCAAGTTCTGGTGCGTCGATTTTGTTGATGATGATCATCCGACAAAGTTTTTGTTCTGCAGCCCGTTCCAACATACGGCGGGTAACCATTTCGATACCAGAGGTTGCATTAATCACCACCGCTACGGTTTCCACGGCCGACAATGCGCTGAGGGAATGCCCCATAAAGTCAGGATAACCGGGGGTGTCGAGAATATTAATATGCTTGTCGTGTTGCGAGCAGCTTACAAGGGCGGTATTAAGCGAGTGCTGATATTCTTTTTCCAACGGGTCAAAATCGCAGACAGTATGACCGTTTTCGACTTTGCCGGGGGTGTTAATGGCACCTGCTTGATGCAGTAACATCTCGGCAAGAGTGGTTTTGCCAGCATCGTTTTGACCAACTAGGGCAATATTACGAATATTTTCAGTGGTATAGTGAGGCATATTATTCTTGTCACCTAATGTGGTTAAATAACAAATAAATAACTTAGCATAAAT
>Ga0164315_10001921_pt1 | contig 15810 bp, 18 predicted proteins | sample GuaBasSedimGuay6_FD_113737 | JGI IMG/M metagenome (GOLD analysis project Ga0164315, IMG submission 113737) | Subseafloor sediment microbial communities from Guaymas Basin, Gulf of California, Mexico - Guay6, Core 4569-2, 0-3 cm | ecosystem: Environmental > Aquatic > Marine > Hydrothermal vents...
AAATTTCTACCCTTAAATAATTTGGTCATTTGTGATGGCCTTAATACTTTCTGTGCTTTCATAAACACATAATAACATATTTTATAATTATTACAGCCTATTTTTTAATATTATTTAATATATATTGGTTACTATATTTTTTCGACAGCATAGACAGGTATTCTGTAATCAGACTCAAGTGTTCGTTGTTTTCAATGGCATTCGATTCGACAGCAGAATTAAGTAGTTCAACCAGTTTTTTCTCCATCATCACTATGTTTTGATTTAAAAACAGGTTGTCATAGGCAATGGCGACATTGGCGCAAAAGGTTTCGATGAGCTGTTGATCAACATCATCCAGATGGGTTGTACCATTGAGGTAAATCAGGCTGTCGTAATGAAGGCTATGTTTGAGATTAATAATGCATTCATCATCAAAACACAAAGCCTGATCATTTTGGGAAAATAATCGCAGTTTGTTTAGGATAGGTTCTTCAACCACAGCTGTGATATATTGCCCGACTTTGTTTTCGTACAAGCCGGTGCCAGCAGCAATGATGTAATTGCCAATGATGTCGTGATTATCGGGTTGGTGAGTTGAACCATCACGATGACAGTAAAACGCATTGCTGTTTAGGTTCAGAATGGACAACAGTTGTTCGAGTATGCCAGAAATAAATTTATCAATGGACTGGGAAGCAAAAATAGCCGGCGCTGCTTCAATAAGTTTTTGAAGGCCTAGCCGATTCCGATTGATAGTCATCATGTCTTGATAGGTTCTCAAGGCTGTAACGAGGCTGGTAAAGAGCTTTTTAGTCGAAATGTCCCGTTTTTCTTTGTAATCATTGACATCATAGTCCAATATGATTTGTCGTTCTGGCGCTTGTTCAAGTTGTGCCGTTTGTAGAATAATCCTAATAAGCGGATTTCGCAATTCATCACGAATATATTTGACTACTTCAAAGCCAGCCTGTTGGTGTTCCATAACCACATCCAGCAGAATAACGGCAATATCAGGATGGTTGGCTATCAGCTTTTTGGCTTCTTGCCCTGAAAAAGCGTGAAGAAACTCGATCTTTTTACCAAGGTAAGAAAAGTTTCGCAAAGTCATTTCAGTGATGTCGTGAATCGCAGTATCATCATCAACAACCATAATTTTCCAAGTATTATTCATTTCAGTTATCAGTTCCACGCAAAAGTTTTTGCGCGCAAAAACTTTTGCGTGGAAATCAGTTATCAGTTATCAGGTGTCGGGTGGGTAACGTGGTTGCCCACCCTCTTCGTCTATCAGTTGTAGAGACGCGATGCCTCGCGTCTCAATATGCGATGCCTCGCGTCATGCAATGCCTCGCGTCTTGAGACGCGAAGCATCGCGTCTCTACTATACTCGGCGCGGGAATAAACTTAACTTTTGGCAACCCCAGGTTGCCACCTGGGGCTATTCACATTCAACCCCTACGGGGTTGTGCTTTTTAATCTTTTTCTGATTGATTTTTTGGCAACCCCAGGTTGCCACCTCAATGCCACCTTCGTTAAGGAATTTTATTGGAATCCAAACCTTCATATTTTGATTATTCGCCTTAAATATCAAATACTTCCAAATCTAAAGGTTTGGATTCCAATGCTTAACGAAGGTGGCAGTGAGGTTGCCACCTGGGGCTATGATCTCGCTACGCTCGGAACGAGGTTTCACATTCAACCCCTACGGTGCCTTAGCTTTTTAATCTTTTTCTGATTGATTTTTTGGCAACCCCAGGTTGCCACCTGGGGCTATGATCTCGCGTAGCTTCGAGCCGAGGTTTCACATTCAACCCCTACGGTGCCTTAGCTTTTTAATCTTTTTCTGATTGATTTGCCTTTGTACTTTATGCCATCGGGAAAGCTTTTAAAAGTTTAAATTGTGCCCGCGTGCAGTATAATTCAAAGTCCATAAAGTTTGTACGACACTTGAGTTGTTCTTGGTGGGCTATGTTATTTGTCAATCTTCTCGCCGATATTCCCCATTTATGATTTCGGGCCGTTTTGAATACTCGTGTTTTGATGCGGGGTGGGCAACTTGAATGCGTTGACGTAACCAATGGAGCAGTAATTGACGGACTTTGGGAATTAAGCACATAAATCCGATAGTGTCGGTGAAAAATCCGGGCGTGAGTAACAAAGCGCCACCTATTAAGAGTAAAATACCTTCAAATAAGGCCATTGCAGGGATTTGCCCTTGCTCCATAGTGGCTTGCGCTTTTTGGATCGTGGCTAAACCTTGGCTGCGTAATAAATAGGCCCCTAAAATGGCCGTGAAAATAACCAGAAAAACTGTGGATAATGCCCCAATAAAACCACCTACAGTGATGAATAGATAGATTTCAAAAATAGGCACCAAAATAAATAGCACTAGCAAAATGTGGAATAAATTCATTACAATATCGCTCTTTTCTACCAATAGGATTGTATACTCAACATTGTCATCAGTTGCGCTTTAGGGCATTAGGAAAGGGCCCAATTTTCTATTTTAACAAAACTCAATTTATGATTATACAGTATACTCGGTGTTCACAATTCACTATGAGGAGAACAAATGAAAAAGGATACTGATTATCAATTACTTATAACGACTTGTCCTAATTCAGAGGTTGCCAATAAGTTGGCGCATACTTTAGTGAAAAATCAATTAGCCGCTTGTGTTAATATAATACCCCAAATTCAGTCTGTCTATGAGTGGGAAGGCAAAGTGACTAGCGATGCTGAGATATTATTATTGATCAAAACGCGCCGTGAGCGTTATGCCGCGATTGAAGAAACGCTGTTACAACAACATCCTTATGACGTACCCGAATTGATTGTCTTACCAATAGAAACGGGTTTGCCCAGTTATTTGGCTTGGTTGGATAATGTTGTTAGTCAGTAAGGTAACGTAAAAACCTGACAGGTTTTAAAAACCTGTCAGGTTTGGGCCCCTCCTATATAAATTTAAAAACCTAAAAACCTGACAGGTTTTAAAAACCTGTCAGGTTTGGGCCACGACATAGAGACTTAAATAATGAATAAAGTGTTGTTTTTATTGAGTTTAGGATTATTGACATCCCATACTGTTGTTAATGCTACCGATGAAATCAGTGAAAATGGGGCGAAACCCTTTTTTCAGTTTGAACAAGAGATTGGGCAGTTTTCGCCGACTGAACAAGAGACAGCTGTTTTCCCTGGTTTTGAGCAAGAGAAATCGGTGCAGCCTTTTGAAGTGTTGTCAGCAGATGCCGCTTTTCAATTTTCAGTCGATTGGGAAAGCCCTACTGTATTAGTAGCGCATTGGGAAATTGCAGAAGGCTATTATCTCTATCAAGATCAGTTTGTCGTTGCATTAAAGGGCGGCGGAATATTGGGTGAACCTCAATTTCCGCTGGGCACTTTTAAAGAAGACATCAAATATGGGCGTATTGAAGTTTATGAAGAATCGATGGCGATCAAGTTACCGATTCAAGATACGCAAGGCTTGGAAACCCTAACATTAGAAGTAGGTTATCAAGGCTGCGCTGCGGATAGATTGTGTTATCCGCCTATCGAAAAAGTCATTGATATCAATGTGTTAGAGGATGTTGCCTCGAAGCAGATAGCCACTTTTGACATGGTAGACGAAAAATCAAGTGGTTGGTTGGCAACCCCAAAAACAGCCACAACCTCTCCCGAGTCTTCTCATTCATCTCAAGATGGGTGGGCGACAATAAAATCTCCTCAATCCTCATTTGACAAAGGGCAGACTGAAACAACCTTTCTGAAGGCCGAACAAGCATTTGTCTTTTCCGCTGAATTTCCTGTTCCCGATTATATATTACTGCGCTGGCAAATTGCAGAGGGGTATTATTTATATCGCGACAAATTAGCGTTTTCTTTAGAAAGTGAAGGCGAATTAGGCACCCCACAGTGGCCGCTGTCTTTAGTGAAAACGGATCCCCTGTTTGGCGAAGTGCAGATTTATCAACAACCTCTGCTTGAGATCAAATTGCCAATTGAAACCAAGCGCGAAACCCTTTTTTTGAGTGTGAATTATCAAGGTTGTGCGGTAGCGGGTTTATGTTATCCACCAGAAACCAAAATCGTAGAACTCACCTTAGGTAAAAGCCAGCAAAGCCATACCCCGATGATTTCAGAACAAGATCGTCTGGCTAACCTATTAGCCAATGCTGATCTTTGGTATACCCTGATTATCTTTTTTGGCTTAGGATTATTGCTATCTTTAACACCTTGCGTGTTTCCCATGATACCCATTTTATCCGGTATCATTGTTGGACAAGGAGAACACGTTACCACTGCTAAAGCGTTTTTCATGTCATTGATTTATGTACTCGCAATGGCGTTTACCTACGCCATAGTAGGCGCATTGACAGGCATCTTAGGAGAAAATTTATCGGCTGCTTTTCAAAATCCTTGGATTTTAGGCAGTTTCGCGCTAGTTTTTGTTGCCTTGTCTTTATCCATGTTTGGTTTTTACGAATTGCAAATGCCGACAGCTTTACAAACCAAAGTGACGCAGCTAAGCAATCGTCAACAAGGCGGAACACTAATCGGTGTCGCCATCATGGGTATCTTATCCGCCCTGATTGTCGGCCCTTGCGTAGCCGCGCCCTTAGTAGGCGCATTGATTTATATCAGTCAAACCGGTGATGCCCTACTCGGTTTTCTCGCCTTATTTATTATGAGCTTAGGCATGGGTATCCCATTGATTATCATCGGCACATCCGCTGGGCATTTATTGCCAAAAGCCGATAACTGGATGGAAACGATCAAAGCCGTTTTCGGAGTCATGCTACTGGCCGTTGCCATTTGGATGATTGAGCGCGTCATACCCGGTGAAATCACAATGATATTATGGGCCAGCTTGTTAATCGTATCAGCAGTATACATGAGCGCCTTAGATCACCTTCCGGCCGGCGTTTCAGGATGGCGGAAACTATGGAAAGGATTAGGATTGATCTTGCTTGTCTATGGGATATTGCTCATGATTGCTGCAGCCAGTGGCAGTGTGAATCCTTTGCAACCCTTACAGCATTTCACAATCGGTTCTCAAAATACCGCTGATACCGTACAAGTCACTGAATTTAAAGCCATTAAAGGAGTGAATGGATTAGAACGCGAACTGGCAGCGGCAAAACAGAAACCCGTCATGCTTGATTTCTATGCCGACTGGTGCATCTCTTGTCAAGAAATGGAAGAGTTTACATTTACCGATCCCAAAGTACAAAGCGTCTTGAACCATTTTGTCTTATTAAAGGCCGATGTCACACCCAATGATGAACAAGATAAAGCGTTATATAAACGCTTTGGGATTTATGGGCCCCCAGCGATATTGTTTTTTGACACACAAGGGCAAGAACAACCGGCTTACCGCATTGTCGGATTTATGTCTGCTAATGAATTTCACCAACATCTCACAAAGGTTATAGCACAATGAGAAAACCCACTCACTTGATTTGGTTAATCGGGTTAATAATGATCAGTCTAGTCAGCCTCACCGGCTGCCCATCACCGCAAGCGGAGGCTAAACGGATCTATCGCCCTGTATTCAGTTTGCCCGATTTGCAAAAACAACAGCGTAGCGTATCAGAATGGGATGGCAAAGTCGTCGTGATTAATTTCTGGGCAACATGGTGTCCACCTTGTATCCGAGAAATCCCCGTGTTTATTGAATTACAAAAGCAGTATGCTGAACAAGGCGTGCAATTTATCGGGATCGCCATCGACAATTGGGAAGCAGTGCAAACGTTTGTCAATGAAAAAAACATCAATTATCCCATTTTGGTAGGTAAAGAAGACGCGATTGATATCGCAGTTGATTTTGGTAATGATCGTGCAGTTTTACCCTTTTCAGCGATCATAGATCGTCAAGGTAAAATTGTTTTGCGGCATCTGGGCGAGTTCAAACGGCAAGATATTGAAAACACAATTTTGCCGTTGTTGTAAGGGCGCATAACGATAGTGATGTGTTTTGATGGGATCGTAGAGACGCGATGCCTCGCGTCTCTAGTTGCGATGCCTCGCGTCTCTAGTTGCGTCTCTAGTTTTCTTGAATTCCTCATACCCAATTGCCCGCTTGCCCACCATCCCTCTCTACACAAACGCTTTTGTTTTTTGGAAAAATCCATTTCGCATTAAGGAGAACACAATAATGCTGAGAATCAAAACAACGGCTTTAGTTTGTCAAGACAATAAATTCTTTTTTTACGACGAGTTATTTTCAGGTTTAGGATTTCACATTGTAAATGGAGTCGTTGAAAAAGTGATCGAATATTTAAACGGCCTTGAAGTCCGTGATTATCGTAGCGAATACATTGATTATAACGACAGTCGTATTTGTATAGATAGCTCATTTTTAGAGGGTGGACATATAGGAGATAATGATGATTATGGTCCTGCCTTTTATAACCAGAAAAGGTTTTCGGGTATAGCTTACGAATTTGAAAATGATGAGTGCATCGCTGAATACTTATTTGAAAATGGTTTTGACGACATAGAAGTGTGCTTTTTTCGAGACGGTGATCTGGAATCTTACGAAGATTTCAGAAACAACATGAATCAGTGCTTTTATTGGCATTACAATGAAAAGCTCAAAGGTATTTCTTTGTCATCAGAAGAGTTCAACTTGAGGGTTGAATTCAATTTTGATGATCAAGAAAGAATTCAAACAGCTATAATACAGGGTAATTATTTTGAATCGGTTTCTAAGTTGAGCCCTCAATTAAAGTATCATTTATTTGAGACGAAAGCGTATGCGAAACAATTATTTGCTGCCCCTTATTTATATTTAACTGGCGACGGTGTAGATGATGAACTTTTTAATAACTTGCAATCATCTGAAGGATTTCAAGATGTTACAGAAATCCGTCTCGCCAAAACTTCTTTAACTAGCCGTTGTATTGCTAATTTAAAATCGGAAAGCAATATCAAAAAAGTCTCAATAAGAGATGATAAACCCGAACTTTTAGAAATTGCCAAAGAGCTAAAGAATGAACGCCCAGATTGCTTGGTTGCCTTTAATAATAAGGAAATTAAAACATCTGTTGCATAAACATCGTTAGCAAGCTTCAACTGAGTAGTGCAGATAAGGAGCTGGGATCGCCGTCTGCACCTCATACGATATAAATTTTAATTAAATCAATGAGTTATATACACTTTGTATAAACGATAATGATTCGGAGAAAAAATGATGGCGTGGGAAGATTTTGAACGAAATGGAATCAAAGGCATAAGTGGTGATAAACCAATAGATGAATTTGCATTAGCACTAGAGCGAATTGTAAGCAGCTATGAAGACAGATATTCTCGGAAGCCAGCTATAGTCGAATTAGTCTATGCTTTAGAAACCGTCATCACATCTAATCCAACACATTATGTGTCAGACTCAAAAGGATTAAAATCGGGAGAAATCATCGTGACTCGCAATGAAGAAGTGATTGATACCACACAATATGAAGCAGTATACACTGAACGAACCATACCCGGTTATTATACTATCTTACGACAAGCCGCTGACAAACAGGAAGAAGCGATGCTTGAGGTGATTAAAATTCCTACATTGGAAGTACGGGAAAACACACTGATTTGCGAGTATGAAATTCTAAACGACGCGATCACCGACAAAATGGTGGAAACACTTATATTGGGAGTGTTACTACAAGACTATTGTGATCGATATTATGAGGCTCAAGCAGATAAGATTGATTTGCACAATATGAAATCAAATGTACGTTGGACAATTCCGTATGGCTCTGGAACCTGATTTATAAGCTTCCAATTGAAATCCTGAAACGGGCTAAACTACCATGCATACTCAAACCGATATAATAGAAACTTTAAAGCGGATGAAATCAAATAATGCAACTGTAGTCAATATGCTAAAGCAGATTAAACAATTGAATGTTGAACAGTCAAATATTCAATTAATTAGTCTACAGTGTTTTAGGGCAGTTTTTAATCTATCGATAGGTGTTGTAAGTCCAATTGCAGGATGGCAAGGATTTGGGGGCACATTAACCGATCATCAAATAAATGATTTGGTTGGGCCTTTTATTTATCCAAAGTTGCCTGAAAAATAGCTAGGCAAGGTAGGCAAGAAAGCGGAAATTTCAAAACAACTTTGGCCACGTAACCCACCCTCAATATCATAAAACGAACACGTTACATAGTGTAGCATTTTGAGAAATATTTTGCAAAACCATTCCTTCAGTTCGAAGTTTAAAGGTTTTATTCCAATTGAGGGTAGTATTATGAATGATTTTGTTGTAAGTTGTGGACGTTATTTCTGGTCGCCAAAAATTAAACCAAGAGATTGGATACGAGAGGCTGACTATGAAGCCTTCACTTCTCAGCATTCATTGGGAAGGATTTATCATTGTGTTGGAATTGAAGACAATTTTATTGTTCTTAAATCAAACAGAAATGAAAGCTATAGAGTTAATCCTGAAGGATTTCATCAGGTTCCTTTTACGGATTTTTATATAGGTGATAAGGTGAAAGTTTTGAATGGCTCGAAGGCTGGAATGATCGCAGTGATTGATATGGGGTGGCATGCAAAGAGGGAAAAAATAATATATTTATTGGAGATTGATGGCAAAAGAAGAACACGTCACTATTGGGAAGAAAATATTGAGGTATACTCGGCGCGGGAATAAATTTAACTTTTGGCAACCCCAGGTTGCCACCTGGGGCTATTCACATTTTCAGGCTAAAATTTCGCGGAGCGAAATTTTAGCCTGAAAACCCCTTCGGGGTTGTGCGTTTTAATATTTTTATGATCGATTTTGCACGTAATGCAATTGGGAAACTTAAAGCTAAAAGTTTAAATTGTGCCCGCGTGCAGTATAGTCGCGAATAAGACACACAGCTCAATGCCAGAAGACGGGTTAATCAAATGAAAATAACAGGTAACTGAACTCATGAATCATGCCTTATTAAGTAAGATATATGATCGTCAGCAAGAGAATCGTGATCGACTGGTTGACGAATTAAATGATCTTGTCGAAAACAATCAATTTGATGAGGGCGAACAAGCAAAAATAGCTAAGAAACTGCTGGTATTATTAATTGATGAAACGAATGATGCCGTCTTTGAAAGTGTTCTCAATCTGCTTGGAGGGATTTATGCTTCGGGTATCTGTGTGAATGCCATTGCATCAAACATTGCAGGCTTCATAAATACTTTGAAACCTGAAAGCTTGGTACATGCAATACCAATTATCGCCGAATCAAACTTGCCTGAAAAAAGAAAGCTGTTGGAACCTTTCTTAAATTCAAGTCATCCAGCTATAGATGTTCAAAAAAATAATTTGAGGGCGAACCTTTGTTATCGCCCTTTTGAAAATAAATTATATAAGCTTCCAATTGAAATCATGAAACTGTCTAAACTACCATGCATACGCAAACCGATATAATAGAAACTTTAAAGCGGATGAAATCAAATAATGCAACTGTAGTCAATATGCTAAAGCAGATTAAACAATTGAATATTGAACACTCAAATATTCAATTAATTAGTCTACAGTGTTTTAGGGCAGTTTTTAATCTGTCGATAGGTGTTGTAAGTCCAATTGCAGGATGGAAAGGATTTGGGGGCACATTAACCGATCATCAAATAAATGATTTGGTTGGGCCTTTTATTTATCCAGAGTTGCCTGAAAAATAGCTAGGCAAGGTGGGCAAGAAAGCGGAAATTTCAAAATTCGTTTCATGCTGGTTTTATGTCAAATGCAACCTGTTTCGCAAAGCGATGAAAAGAAAAATAAACGCGCTTTGACGCTAAAGACGCTATCAAGAGAAATCCTCGCGTCTCTTGCGTCTCTTGCGTCTCTTGCGTTATTATTTTTCCGTCTTAAAAAAGAGAATGTCCCAAAATAGTGTGTATCGTGTTGAATTTGTAATGGGTAGCCATTACCTTCCTTTCAATAATTGGCGACAGAAGGCGTTATAGTTCAATGAATACTGCTGAAGAATTTGAAAGACTTGCCAAAAAATGGGCTAAACACTGCGAAAGTGTCATGGTTAGCCCTTTTTTGCGTGATCGTCTTAACCATCCTGCCTACCCAAAATTGGTAAAACTTGGATGGCCAGCCATTCCCTTCATTTTTGAGCAATACCAAGAAAAAGAGGGGCCACCATGGGAATTTGTCCTTGATGAAATTACGGGCCTTAAGATAGTTGAAAACCCTTATAGTTATAGTCCTTATAAGGTGAGAAAACGTTGGATAGAATGGTGGGAACAGCAGCAAACTACAGAGTGACAAGCCATTTTGCTAAACTGGACGAGGTTTGCAATCCCATCCGTCAAATATGAAACGGCAATAAAAATCGGATAAACAGATTATTGGAATAGAATTGAAATTGATTTTGTTATCCATTGTTGAAGTTGAACGGTTTTTAAAAAACACCCTGAAACAGGATAAAAATTCAATGAATACTGCTGAAGAATTTGAAAGACTTGCCAAAGAATGGGCGAAATACTGTGACAGTATTTGGTTTAGTTCTAATACACTTGATTATCTTAACCATTCTGCATACCGCAAATTGGTGAAACTTGGTCCACCAGCTATTCCTTATATCATGGAAGAGTATCAAAAGGAAGATAATCATTTGGACTGGGAGTTTGTGCTATATGATATTACCGGTATGAATTTGTTTGGAAATTCAATTAGGTACAATCCGTCTGAAGTGAAGGAACGCTGGTTAGAGTGGTGGGAACTACAGGCCAAAGAACCACAAGCTCAAGAAAGGTGGGCAACAGTGTGCCCCCGAAAGGAACCGAACCTGTTTTGGTTGGAGTGGTGGGAACAAGACTCCAAAAAGGAACGCCCAAACTTAGATAAAGAAGGCAAAGTCATATTATCTTCCAGCTCCCTCCCTCATCAAAAGCTTAATATGAACGAATGGCCTCATGATAAACTTATAAGGTATTTAGCAGCAGAAGACGACAAATGCGAAAAGGCTACTCAATACCTGTTTGAACAGGGAGTGAAATCCTTTGACTTTTTACTGGCCCAAGAGGGTAATAAGAATCCTTTTTTTTGTGATTGTCTACTAGGGACTAGAAGTTCTTGGAGAAAGATGACACCACCTGTTTTAGTTAAAATACGTCGAATGAATAGACAATCCTTGACAGAAAGTGAGAAAGAATTTTTAACGACGATTGAAGTGGCCTCACTCTACCTGATTTCAGCTATTTACTACGAACGTATTGACTTTGTTTGGAGTGGCGGCCTAATTGATTCAAATTTACTGCCAGGCGCTGGACTGGCAATAGGCTATAAACAAGACTATCTGACTCGTGGATTTCAAGCCGTCCGAGAGTGGGTTAGCAAGTGTAAACGGCTCGACATTGAAACCTTACGCAAGCAAGGTGAGGATCCTTTAAAAAGTGGTAATCTTGCTTGGTGGTAATTTAGCGAGCATAGATGGGCTAGGCGAACGAGCGTAGCGAACATGGGTTATTTAGGTGATTAGTTTTATAAAAAGAGTCTTTCAACAACAAGATAAGATGCTTGATAAACTTAAAATTAAGTAGACTCTGCTGTCTACAAAATCTAAAAAATCTAAATAATAGACTTCTCCCTTAATCAGCTAAGTTATTGATTTTGATTATCGTTGTACGCCAATGGGTTAGGTTTATTATAGGGGCAACTCTAATAAGGCAAAATAGTTGTGTTATTAACATTACATAAAAATTTTGAGATTTTATCTCAGGAATCTGAGGCAAGTCAAAAAGATATCGAATCTATTTTGGAACGATTTCCTCAAATTCCTTCTGAATATCTCGACTTGATAGATGAAGTGACTGAGATTGAATTAGAATGGAATGGTGAACAGTACCTTCGTATATGGCATCCTGATGGTTGCTTGGAAATGGATGAAGCTTATGATATTTCGTTGCACATAAAAGGAGCGATACCGATAGGTGATAATGGTGGCGGAAAAGTTATTTTCTACATGAATGGAATAGAAAATGGTTGGGGGCTCTATTTAGTAGGATTTGGAAATCTTGATCCAGAAGATGCAGAGTACTTATCTTCCTCTCTCACTGATTTACTCTGCAAAGGAATAGATAGGCCAGCTTAATTTCGCAGCAGAGATTAATATAGGGCGAGTTTCACTACGCGAGGATACCCAGCTTGTTCGTTGGACGGCTCACCGAACAATAAGTGATGCCACTAGGTAAAAGGCCTCTAAAAAAATTAAAAATGGCCAACGTGACGGCGGATTGACAGTTTCTTGTTACCTTAAATTGAACCATGCCAAATTGATAAAATGACACAATGCGACTATTAAAGAGGAGTCTGTAAATGTATTTGACAGGAGAAGATATCTTTCATAACTGGCCATATCGTTGGTTTGGGGTTTGGACTGAACCTGGCAGTGCTGATACAAAGTGGCCACTTAGAACTCAGCTCACAGATTCTAAGTGGAAATTTCAAGGTAAAAAACACTTGATTAAGTATTTACGTTCCGCACGGATTGTCTTATGCAGTGGCTCATTTCACATTCATTGTAATTTATGCCATCAAGATATTGGTGATCCCGGTTGTTGGCAGTCAGATAATGTTTGGCTTTGGCCTTGTAGCTTGGCTCATTATGTAGAAAAACATCATATTAGGCTACCCGATAAAATGCTTTACCATATTGTCAATAACCAATTTATCCCGCCCACTGATATTACAGTTGGATATGATGATTTACCTTGGCCTGATTTTGACTTGTACGATTAAAAAAGTCATTATTTATAATAGTATTTACGGATTTAAAATATAAGTCTTTGATTTTAATATATATTTTTGATTTAATGCTTGGGAAATGGTGTCATTTATTAGATTTATAATCAATTTAATTAATGGTGCGTGAGTCCTAATTTATTTGATATTTCAGTCACAAAAGGAGATAAAGATGGGTTGGTTATCTATTGAACATAAGGGTAAAAAGCTATATTACGAGGATAAAGGGCTGGATTATTCCGTTGAGTTCTTACAGAAGCTTAGGAAAGAATATCTTCAATCCGATCTTCAGCGGTTACCAACCTTGGAGGAAATTTTGCTCAACCTTGATATAGTGCTAGGTGTTGACTTTGCTTCCTACTGTTCCAATGGAAAAGATCAAGAGTTAGTCTCAATTTCAGGTAAAACGAAAAAGCAACCGGTACAACCTAAACCTAAAGTCGGTGATATTGTAGCGGTACCTTTTAAGCGCAACCTGTTTGGGTTTATTCAAGTGCTCGAAATACAATATCGTGATGCTGGAGTTATTGGTATTTATCCTTATTTACAAACCAAAAAATCTCTGAATATCGCGCTTTTATCTGATCTCAAGTTTATGGCACAGTTACAAGTAGAATTAACGGGGGTTTTGTGGAAACACTGGCGAGTTATTGGTAACCTACCGTTACCCAAAACATTAAAGATAGAAAATTTTCTATCTTTTTCACCTTGTTTTGTAGCGGAGTTGAAAATAATTGAACTCCTTAAAAAGAATAAGTTGTTGGATAAGGCATTCATATCATATGATAACATTCGCGCCTCACCTCCGAAATGGAGAAAGTTGGTTCGTAAAAGTTTAAGTGTCGTGATGTCTTTTTTAAAGCAACAAAAATTACTATCAGAGATGGGATTAAAAGAAATTGAGTCAGGTAAAGTGCCTAGTGATTTTTGTATGCATTCAGAACTGTTGACTAAAGAGGGTGTCATGTTTTCTGAAGTCGTCTTTGAAACAGATCATATGTATGAGGATACGGAACCCAAAATTAAAGCGCTTTGGGAGGAATTTAAGAAAAATAAATAGCAAGCGTAGGGTGCGTGGAACGCACCTTAATTAAGATATACTGTCCACCATTACACGAGCGCTTTTGCAGCTCGAAAAATCCATTCCACATTAAGGGAATAAAATGCTAGAGATAAGCGTAGCACGGGTTAAATGTTGGGTGAGTTTGTGCGCTATTTTATGAATTTTATTTTGCGAAGGCCCTTTGGAGTGCAAAATTTATTTTGCTTCGGTGCTTTGGAGTGCAAAATTTTGCGACGGCATAATTTTATGAGGCGTTTTCATATGAGCGAAAGTGACTGCAACAAAAAAAATGGGGCAACTTATTCTTTTTTTCCTAATCTGCTATTTTGGCTCATTTTCCCCTCAATAGGCGTCAAATCAAATGACATCCGATTCAGTTGAAATGACATTAAAACGAATTTTAGCTTTTACATGGCAACTTGATTACAATCGTATGGCAGTTTTAGATAGAACGCTGATTATCATGATGAAACTGATTTCCACGCAAAAGTTTTTGTTTGCCTCAACTTTTGCGTGGAACACTGATTAAAAAAAATCAGCGTCAATCATGATAAAAAGCCAAATCAGCGTTCTATCATTTACCCAATAAATTCTGCATACTTTGTTTAAACGTCTTAATCGCATCAGGCCCTTCGATATCCATAACCTGTTGACTGACAAAATGTTTTTCGGCCATAACGGCCGCGACTTGTTCGCCAAAATAACGCAAAAAATCAAACCCAGCTTCGCCATCGCGAAAACTTAATTCGGCATAATCCTCACTCTGTTGATTCAGCGAATCAATAAAAGCGTGACGATGCTCGCCTTCTCCCAACATATCGCGCTGATTATCAGCAAAAGTATTGGCGACATGCAGGGCTAAAGCGGTGATAAAACGTTGTCGTTCTTCATTTTCCATCCGATCATAAGCTAATCTATCCGCCACTTGGACTAAAAAGATTAAAAACGCTTGAATAATCTGAAGGCGGTGAGCATTGCTATCGGTTTGATAACCCTTCTTTTCTAATTCAAGCACACTATTTGTGGCTATTGTCCAACTGATAAAACCTAAAGCGCCAGCAATTTCTTCGAGAGATTGGGGTTTCGCTTTTTTATTCCAACGATTTTTGACGTGCATAAAATCATTCCTTTAAATTAGTACAACGGATTGATGGAATAAACGGATTTTTTATAGGCTTAATCAAAGCTTAATGAAAAGGTTGAAAGTCAATTAATAGATACAGCAATCTCATGCTAAGCCGCTAAGACTCTTCGGTATGCTTCACTAATAATACTGAATACTTAGCACCTTTGCGCCTTTGCGCCTTTGCGTGAGATAAAAAATACCTGACATTCCATATCATCATGAAAAACTGGTTTAACCAACTTAACCCTCGTGAGCGTTATACACTCATTATTGGTGCCATCACTTTAAGCCTCATTTTGAGTTATTTTATGCTCTTGGAACCGATTATCAAGGCCCGTGCCCAATTAGAGATTATGGTAACGGCTCAACACAATACTTTGCGCTGGATGAACACCGCCGCTGCCGAAATTCAACAATTACGCGGCCAATCCACGGCAAAGCATGTTCAAACTCGCAAACAATCCTTATTTAGCTTGATTGATAAAAGTACTCGCCAAGGTGTACTCGCTAAAGCCAATAAGCGTATTGAACCAAAAGGTGATCGGGCCGTTCGCATTAATTTTGAAAAAGTGAGCTTTACCGAACTGATGCGTTGGCTAGGCAGATTACATAACCAACATCAAGTACAAGTCAGTTCAATCCATCTTGAACCAAAAGCCATTCCAGATCAAGTCAAAGTGCGTTTAACATTGAATTTTTGAGTTTTAAAAAGAGGAGTACAACCGAAATGAACGAATTGTGTGTGTGGTATACTGCACGCGGTCATAAATTAAACTTTTATGTAGGGTGGGTAACGGGTTTTTGTTGCCGGCCCCAATAGATCAATGTAGGGTGGGTAACGGGTTTTTGTTGCCGGCCCCAATAGATCAATGTAGGGTGGGTAACGGGTTTTTGTTGCCGGC
>Ga0164315_10001922_pt1 | contig 15806 bp, 18 predicted proteins | sample GuaBasSedimGuay6_FD_113737 | JGI IMG/M metagenome (GOLD analysis project Ga0164315, IMG submission 113737) | Subseafloor sediment microbial communities from Guaymas Basin, Gulf of California, Mexico - Guay6, Core 4569-2, 0-3 cm | ecosystem: Environmental > Aquatic > Marine > Hydrothermal vents...
GGGAGGTAGAGCCATGCCGGGAGCAATTGCCGAGGACGCCCTGTATGGCCGACCCCGTCAAGACGGTTCGATGCTGAGGGCAGCCCGCAGGGCCGCAGAGCCGGGAACCCAAACAGATAAACCACCGGGTGGGCACCGCACTTCGCTAGATTTATCGAACTCAATATTTGTGTACATTCAGATTCATAGCATCAATGCTCTTGTGAAGGTGAGGCCTATGATCGAACAATTCGCGGTTCTGGCTGTAATTTGATATCAAACCTGTCCTGAACTGACTCGACAATGGCATCGGCCAGGGCGAGTATCTCGCTGCCCGTTGCATTGTCCTGATTGACCAGCACCAGTGCATGCAGATCTGAAACTGCTGCCCCGCCCATTGAATGGCCTTTCCAGTCACATTGTTCGATCAGCCATGCTGCGCTGAGTTTCGTTTCATTTTCGCTGACCGGGTACAGCGGTAACCCATGGAATTCTCTTTCGAGTGAATCTGCTGTCGCTCGACTGACCACCGGGTTTTTAAAAAAGCTGCCTGCGTTACCGATGAAAGAGGGATCAGGAAGCTTGCGCTGGCGGATACGTATTACTGCCTGGCTGACCTGTTTCGCTGTCGGTACATTGATACCCATCACCTGCAGTTCTTCTGTTAAACCCGCATAGCCCAGTTTTGCTTCAAACTTACGTTGTAAACGCAAACGGATACGGGTTATCAGGTACTTGCCGGCATCGGTCGATTTAAAACGGCTGTCGCGGTAAGCGAAGTGACAGTCCTTGTGTGAAAATTCGCGAAGCTCCCCGTTTTCAAGATCAAGTGCTTGCACTGAATCAAGCGAATCGGCGAGCTCAACGCCATAGGCGCCGATGTTTTGCATGGGGGCGGCGCCTGCCAGACCCGGTATGAAGGACAGGTTCTCAATACCGGACAAGCCTTGATCCAGGCTCCATAAAACCAGTTGGTGCCAGTTCTCTCCGCCGCAAGCTTCCACCATAACGACATCGCTGGACTCCATGATGATTCTTTTACCGGGAATCCGGTTCAGTACCACGGTACCATCAATATCGCCGGCAAAAAGTATATTGCTGCCGCTGCCAAGTATCAGGTCACGTGTCGGGTCAAAACGAAACCCGGTTTTAAAGATTTGCAGGTCCTGCTCGGTATCTAGTTCAAGCAACTGGCCGGCGTGGGCTTCGACTGCAAAGCTGTTGAGATGTTTTAACGAAGCGTGGACCGTTCGCTTCATAAAGGTGTTTGTGCCGCGATGGCTTTCAGGCAATCAGTGACGAGGTCTGGTCCTTTGTAGACAAATCCGGTATAGAACTGCACCAGTTCTGCACCCAGTTGAATTTTCTTTGCCGCGTCTGCGCCACTGGTGATACCGCCGGTGCCGATCAGGGCGACTTCAGGTGGCAGGGCAGCTCGAAATGCTGCCAATACCTGGTCGGACCTGATTTTAACAGGTGCACCACTGAGGCCACCTTGTTCCTCAGCGTGCCGCATGCCTTGAACGGCTTCGCGGGAAATGGTTGTGTTGGTTGCGATCAAGCCGTCAAATTCGTTTTGCACGACGACTTCCGCCATTGCCGGAATTTGCTCATCTTCGAGGTCGGGTGCAACTTTAACCACCAGCGGCACCCGTTTTTGCAAACTATCGGCCAATTCATGTCGTTTTGCATTCAACGGACCGAGCAGATTATTCAGCTGCGCCACATCCTGCAGATCCCGCAAACCCTTTGTGTTTGGTGAGGAAATGTTGATCGTAATGTAATCGGCATATGGATACACCTTTTCAAGGCATAGAAGGTAGTCATCCGCAGCTTTGTCGTTCGGTGTATCAAAATTCTTGCCGATATTGATACCCAATATGCCGTTGAATCGATGTTTTTTAACCTGTCGAACCAGGTGGTCCACACCTTTGTTATTAAAGCCCAGCCGGTTGATCATTGCGTTGGCTTTTTCTATACGAAATATCCGCGGTTTTGGATTACCTGGTTGTGGACGTGGGGTTACGGTACCGACTTCGATAAAGCCAAAACCGAGACTGCCGAGTGCGTCAATATAATCACCGTTCTTATCCATACCCGCTGCCATACCTACCGGGTTAGGGAATTGCAAACCCATCACCGTTACCGGTATGTTTTGAGCTTTGCAAAGCAAATGGGTGGCGCCCACTCCATGACCCAGGCGCAAGCTCTCCAGTGCGAGTCCGTGAGCAGTCTCCGGATCCGTTATGAAGAGGGCTTTTCGTACCAAAGAATACATATCCAAAATGTCACTTACCCCTCAAACAGGTCAATCTCTTTGTATTGTGTCAAATGCCGGTTTTCATCCCGATTATGACGGGCTGAATACTGAACATAACATTATCGCATTGCCGGATCGTAGATGCACATGTCAGACAGACAAACCGCTGTATCTGAATTTATGACAACAAAATATCGAAAATCATCAAATGATTGGGAACCACTGCTTAAAGCGCAGGTCATAGCGTGCAACGAAATTAGCAAACCAGGATTGAAATTAATCATGTTATGCTCAACTCTAGAGGGTAAGGGCGCATGACAGCGCTCCAGGCTGTTAAAATAATTAATATCGGCGAATTACCTGCTGTGTCACCTGTGAAGACACAGCTCAAGGTAGGACCGGTTCAGACAAGCGGAGTGCAGGGTGGCGTGAGCGAAGCCAAAGTCGATCAATTACTGGTTGAGCGGGTACAAAAAGGTGACAAGCGCGCCTTTGATCTGCTGATTCAGAAATATCAGCATCGCATCGTCAGCCTGGTAACCCGTTATGTGTCCGATAGCTCGGAGGCGCAGGACGTCGCACAGGAAGCTTTTATCAAAGCCTATCGTGCGATCGGCCGGTTCAGGGGTGATAGTGCTTTCTATACCTGGTTATACCGGATCGCTATTAATACCGCAAAAAACTGGATTGTTGCAAAAAACAGGCGTCCGCCTTCCAGCGACATCGACGCAGTTGATGCAGAGCAGTATGGGATGAGCAGCCGGCTGAAAGAAACCAGCACACCTGAAAACGAATTGCTACGCGAAGAGATCGAGCGCACGGTGTATGACACCATTGCCAGTCTTCCGGAGGATTTACGTACTGCCATCATGCTCAGGGAGATGGATGGCATGAGTTATGAAGAAATCGCCACAACCATGGATTGTCCGATCGGCACCGTCCGATCAAGAATATTTCGGGCTCGAGAAGCGATTGATGAGAAACTAAAACCCCTTATCGGTGGTCACATAAATAGTGGGGATTAATAGGTGATATCTGATTCAGGTATCCGGCACAGGTAGTAGAAGAAATGAGTAAAGAATCTTTAGAGCATCTTTCCAGCTTGATGGATGGTGAGCTTTCACGCGATGCGGGTTTGTTCCTGACACGCAGGTTATCCTCGGATGAGGAGATGTGCGATACATGGGAGCGTTATCACCTGATTCGTGATTGCATTCGCCAACCGGGCAGTAAACAGGCCGTTCTCGGTCTGAGCTCCAAACTCAATGCAAGCCTGGAGGCAGAAGAACTGCCAAAGGGTTCCCCCTGGATAAATAATCGATGGTTGAAACCGGTATCTGGATTGGCGATTGCAGCCAGTGTCGCTTTGATGGCCATTGTCGTCACCGCACCACAGCCAGGTGAATTGCCGGGTACAGATAGTTCTCAAACGACCGTTGTTAACCAGCCATTTGTAAGCCCCAATACGCTGGCGCTGACACCTGCGTTGGCACCGGCTACACAAACGGTCAGTTATGCACCTGCCGAACAAGCTAAGACAAATCGTCTGAATGCCTATCTTCTGCGTCACAACCAAATGGCAAGAACCGCCGGCAGACAGGGTTTTGTGTCCTTCGTACCCATCGTTGCCACGCCAGTGGCCTCAAGCGCAGAGAAACCTGAGGAAGATTCCAAAACCGAGGAAGTCGGATTAGAACTGGCAACTGCTGAAGATAAATGAGTCTATTGCCGCGTAAGGCCCTGTTGCTCCTGGTTTTAATCAGCATCAGTCAAATCTCTATGGCGGGGGAATCGGCCGTTGCCCGTGAGTGGTTAGAGCGTATGACCACGGCGATGAGCCAGATGAGTTACCAGGGAACATTTGTGTATGTTCGTGATGGGGTCGTTGAAACAATGCGTATTACACATGTTACTGACCAAACGGGTGTGCGTGAACGCATATACTCAGTCAGTGGCCCGCACCGTGAGGTCATCAGGGATCGGAAAGGTGTTCGTTGTATCCTGCAAGATTCGGCCTCGGTGGTGGAAGACCAGGTTGTTGCAAGCTCCTATTTTCCGGAGCTTCCATTGTCGATCATTGATGGTGACAGCAGTGGCTACCGGTTGGACATAGGTGGTGAGGCAAGAATTGCAGGCCACACAGCAAAACATGTAAGAATCTCACCCGAAGACAGATTTCGTTATGGTTACGATTTCTGGCTGGAGGAACAAACCGGACTGTTATTGAAATGGGTGTTGGTCGATGCCCGGCACAAACCGCTTGCCAAATTGATGTTCACAGATTTCGCAATAGGCTCTGCGATAAACCTGAGTGAGCTGGAATCAGATTCACGTGCGGAAGATTTTGTTGAGATGAAGACTTTCAGCCCGCAGGAAACTGTCGTAACCCAATCCAGTCCACGTTGGCAACCAACCAAATTGCCACCCGGGTTCAACCTTGCATCCTATAGTCATAAAACAGGTGCCGAGGGTGTGTATGAACACATGGTGTACAGCGACGGTCTGGCGGCCGTATCTGTCTATGTCGAACAAAATGGTAAAGAGGCGTCTGTTAAACCCGGGGTCAGCCAACTGGGAACCAACAATGCCTATACAAAGACCCAGGGTGATTTGCAGATTACTGTTATTGGCGAAGTTCCGGCAATCACAGTCAAGGCCATTGCAAAAGAAATTGCGCTTTCCGTCGCTTCAGATTAGAAGTCTTTTTATCCGCTTATGATCGAACAAAATGTGCGGGTCTTACGTTGTCAGGGTGAACGGATGTGGATTCGAATGGGCTCGCAATCCGGTTGCACAGCCTGTGATAACGGAAAAGGCTGTGGTGCAGGCCTGTTCTCAAGACTACTGCAACGTAAACCGGTGGAGATCGAGCTGGCACGTAACGACCTGGATGTTGAAGTTGGGCAAATGCTGACCCTTGCTTTTCCGGAACAGATTTTTATAAAACTGGTCCTCGCTTCATATGGCTGGCCATTATTGGCAGCACTATCAGGGGCATTTTTAGGGCACAGTGTGAGTGACTGGTTACAGTTCGGGCCTGTGTTAATTGACGTATGCACATTAGTTGCTGCCTTATTGGCTGGCGGTTTTGTAATGCGCCTGATCAGGAACCGAACAGATTCAGACACCATTTTCAAATCACTGCAAACAACGCTTTATTATCCTTCGGTTACACCCAATATGTGTAACATGAGTGCGCCGGATTCAAACGAGAATCGGAAGCCTGAGCGTGAGCAGTTTTAAAACCAGTTTACATATTTTTATATCACGGAGTTGAATGATGAAACAAAGAATTACACTACAATTTTTGGCACTGCTTACGTTGTTTATAAGCCTGCCATTGCTTGCAAAAGTCAGTGGTCTTCCCGATTTTACGGAGTTGGTCGAAAAAGCAGGCCCGGCGGTTGTAAATATCCGCGTGACGCAGTTTGGAAATCGCAATCCATCGTCGGACCGGGCTGAAGGGCAGCCGGAAAACCACCCCGAAATTCCCGAGTTTTTCAGACGTTATTTCGACGTACCCGGTGATCCTCGGGGACCACAACCTGACCGTACTGGTGCTGGCTCCGGGTTTATTTATAGCGAAGATGGTTATGTCATGACCAATCATCACGTCATCGAAGATGCTGATGAAATCATCATTCGTATGGCGGACCGCCGCGAGTTCGAAGCCGAGTTAATCGGCTCTGATAAGGCGAGTGATATTGCGGTTCTGAAGATCACAGCAAAAGAGGCCCTGCCATTTCTGCACCTGGGTGAATCAGAATCTGTGAAAGCCGGACAATGGGTGGCAGCAATCGGTTCGCCATTTAATTTTGAGCAAAGTGTCACTGCAGGCATTGTCAGTGCCAAGGGTAGAACCAATCGTGCACAGCAATACGTACCCTTTATACAAACCGATGTGGCAATAAATCGCGGTAACTCCGGTGGTCCGCTGCTCAATATGGAAGGTGAAGTCATTGGTATCAACTCATGGATTTTGAGTTCCAGTGGTGGCTACATTGGACTGTCGTTTTCAATACCCATTGAAGTTGCAGTGAGTACCGCTAAACAACTACGTGAGACCGGTAAAGTTGAACGGGGTTTGCTGGGGGTCGTAGTGGGTGCTGTCAGTCGCGAAATGGCGGAAGCGCTTGGTCTTGACCGGCCAGTAGGTGCTTTGGTTAATGACATCACAGCTGATGGCTCGGCAGATCGTGCCGGTATCGAACCCGGCGATGTCATATTGGAATTTAATGGTTCGGAGGTTGAAACCTGGAATGACCTGCCGCCACTGGTCGGTGCGAATCCGCCCGGGACCAAAACCACTGTCGTGGTGAGCAGGGAAGGCAAGGAAAAGACCTTCAAGGTGACCCTGGACGCGCTGGATGGCGATAGCGAAGAGGTGCTTGCCGATGGTTCAGATGGTACCCAAATCGAGAACGTATTGGGGCTGGTGGTTGAAAGTATCAGCGGTGATCGCAGACGTGAGTTGGGTGACCCTGAGGGCGGTGTTGTTATCAGCGACATAGAAAGTGATGATGCGTGGCGTGCCGGTTTGAGACCGGGCGATGTTATCCTGATGATCAACAACCGGGGTGTGGAAGACCTGGAAGATTTTGAAGATCTGGTTGAGAAAATTGAGCCTGGCCGTGCCGTGGCATTACGCGTGTGGCGCAATGGCGTTGCCAATTTTATTGCTTACACACCTCGTGACAGGGATGAAGGATAAACCCAAAGAAGCTAATCGTGCTTTTGCCAATTAAATCAGTAATTATCGTAATGAATAAGCGCGAGTCAGTTATAATTACCGGTTGTAGATCAGGAGGCCATCCGTTGTAATCAACGGATGGCCTCTGATTGTCAAGAATTGATAATGCTTTAAACGGTTCGCGGCTGAAGTATCACATGGATCAAAAATATATCCGGAATTTTTCTATTATTGCCCATGTGGATCATGGCAAGTCGACGCTGGCCGATCGTTTTATACAATTGTGTGATGGCTTGAGTGATCGCGAGATGTCTGCACAAGTGCTTGATTCTATGGATATTGAACGCGAACGTGGTATCACCATCAAGGCCCAGAGTGTTACCCTGGATTACCAGGCAGAGGATGGTAATGTGTACCACCTGAATTTCATTGACACACCTGGACATGTTGATTTTTCCTACGAGGTTTCCCGTTCACTGGCAGCCTGCGAAGGCGCCTTGCTGGTCGTGGATGCCGCGCAGGGCGTGGAAGCCCAGAGTGTTGCGAACTGTTATACAGCGGTAGAACTGGGTCTGGAAGTCATCCCTGTATTGAATAAGATTGATTTGCCCTCGGCGGAACCCGAGCGGGTGAAGCAGGAAATTGAAGATATTATCGGGATTGAAGCCCAGAATGCGCTCGCAGTCAGTGCCAAGACCGGTGACGGGATAGCGGCGATACTGGAGCGACTGATCCGGGATGTGCCACGACCTGCCGGCGATCCGGACGCACCACTCAAAGCGTTGATTATCGATTCATGGTTTGACAATTATCTCGGTATTGTCTCCCTGATCCGTGTCGTTGATGGTACGGTCGGCAAACGCGACAAGATAGAGCTGATGTCTTCTAAAAATCAACACCTGGTGGATCAGGTGGGGGTTTTTACACCAAAGCGTGAACTCCGGGACACACTCTCTGCCGGTGAAGTAGGTTTCCTGGTCGCTGGTATAAAAGACATCCACGGCGCGCCCGTCGGTGACACCATTACGCAGGCAAAAACACCAGCGGACGAGCCACTGCCGGGTTTTGCAACCATGCAGCCAAGGGTTTTTGCAGGCCTGTTTCCAACCGAGGCCGACGATTACCCCAATTTGCGTGAAGCACTTGAAAGATTGCAGTTGAACGATGCTGCGCTGAATTTCGAACCGGAAACCTCCGAAGCCCTTGGTTTCGGGTTCCGATGCGGTTTTCTTGGGCTGTTGCACATGGATATCGTCCAGGAACGATTGGAACGTGAATACGATGTGGACCTGATTACCACTGCACCCACGGTGATTTACGAAGTTGAATTGACCGATGGTGAAGTCCTGACGCTTGAAAACCCGGCCAAGCTGCCACCGGCAAACAAAATTTCTGAAGTACGCGAGCCCATTATTCACGCCAATATCCTGGTGCCACAGAATTATGTTGGTTCTATTATTGGCTTATGTGAAGAAAAGCGCGGCAGGCAAGTCAGCATGCATTACCTGGGTAGCCAGGTTTCCATTCAATACGAATTACCACTGTCCGAAGTGGTGCTGGATTTTTTCGACCGCCTGAAATCAGTCTCCCGTGGATATGCGTCATTTGATTATCATTTTGTGCGTTTTAACGAAGGACCATTTGTGCGTGTCGATGTGCTGATCAACGGTGACCGGGTAGATGCCCTTTCCCTGATTATGCACCGTGACCAGGCCCAGCGGCGAGGCCGGGAGCTGGCTGTCAGCATGAAGGAGTTGATCCCACGGCAGATGTTTGATGTCGCAATCCAGGCTTCTATCGGTTCGCAGGTCATCGCCCGTACCACTGTCAAGGCCTTGCGTAAGAACGTGACAGCTAAATGTTATGGTGGTGATGTGTCACGCAAGCGCAAACTGCTGGAAAAACAGAAGGCTGGTAAAAAGCGGATGAAACAGGTCGGAAATGTTGAGATACCCCAGGAAGCATTCCTGGCAGTGTTACAACAGGATTCGAAGAAATAGGCTAACCCAAAACAGGTCACAAAATGAATATTGATTTTGCATTAGTACTGGTAGTGTTGACGACACTTGCCGGCTTTATCTGGCTGGTAGATAGCCTGCTGTTCAGACAGAAACGTATGGACCGCGCGGTTCAAAAGAGTATCAGGCAGCCACGTGAGCCGGTCATGGTGGAATATGCCCGTTCCCTGTTCCCGGTGCTTCTTATCGTGCTGGTGTTTCGGTCTTTCCTGTTCGAACCGTTTAAAATTCCTTCAGGATCAATGATCCCCACACTACTGGTCGGTGATTTTATCGTGGTCAACAAGTTTGCTTACGGAATTCGTCTGCCGGTGTTGAACAAAAAGATCATTGATATCAATTTGCCGGAACGTGGTGATGTCGTGGTTTTCCGCTACCCCAATGACCCCGGTGTTAACTTTATCAAACGCGCAGTAGGGCTGCCGGGTGACACGATTACCTATCGCGACAAAGAACTTTTTGTGAATGGCGAAAAAGTTGAAGCGGTGTCTGCAGGCCGGTTTGAAAGCAATAAGATAAAATGTACGACACCGGCCGCTGATGCTGTCCTGTTTGATGAACAATTGGGTGATGCCAACCACAATATTTTATTGCATGATCGCAGCCGCAGCCGGAATGGCCAGTGGGTCGTACCGGAAGGGCATTATTTCATGATGGGCGATAACCGTGATCGCAGCAATGATGGTCGTGAGTGGGGCTTCGTACCTGAGGAGAATCTTTTGGGGCGTGCAGTGGGTATCTGGTTGAATTTTGATTTTGAAAAAGGCTGTGCTGATTTATCACGTGTAGGAAATGGCATACACTAGGCTGATGATGTAATAGTAATAGTCGCAGGACGCGATATAGTAAGCTTACTAACATGGTTAAAAGGATATGAACTATGAAAATCCATAAACAAAGCGGCATAACTTTGATCGGGTTTATCATTGTGCTCGCAATAGCGCTCTTCGTATCGTTTATTGGTATGAAGATCGGGCCAATTTACATTGATAACTTCGCCGTAGTCAGGGCAATGAATGAAATAGCCGAAGAAAAGGGTAGTTCAAGGAAATCACCCTATGATATTCGCTTGAAGTTTTTTACCATGATGAATATCAATGCGATAGACCATGTCAGAGAATCTCATGTAAAACTGACCCGGGGTAACGGTGTTAACCTGCGTGTCGCGTATGAAGTACGTGAACCGATTATGGGTAATCTCGATGTCGTTGTGAGCTTTAACAGGTCAGTACGACTGAACTGATTACGCATATATAGCGCATTATTCTCGTCAGAATGTTAATAAAATGAGGGAAATCCCCGGTATTCCCTATAACTTCAAAGACCCTGAACTGCTGGCATTGGCATTGTCACACCGCAGTGTGGGGCGTCTCAATAATGAACGTCTGGAATTCCTCGGCGACAGTATTTTGAATTTCGTCGTTTCTGCACGGCTGTTTGATTTAAAAAACGACGATAATGAAGGGGATCTCAGCCGTTTGCGGGCGCGTGTGGTGCGTGGTGAAACGTTGGCAAAACTGGCATCAGAACTCAAGCTGGGCGATTACATCAAGCTTGGTGAGGGTGAGTCAAAATCCGGTGGTTATAAACGGAATTCAATTTTGGCAGACGTACTGGAAGCCGTCTTTGGTGCTATTTACCTGGATGGTGGTTTCGAGTCCTGTGAACGGGCCATTCAACATGTATGTGATCCATACATTGCCGGGCTTCCTGATGCCGGCGAATTAAAAGACTCGAAGACCCTTTTGCAGGAATATCTGCAGGGCCGCGGTTACGGCCTGCCGGAATACAGTTTATTGAAGGATGAGGGCCCGGCGCACCGGAAAGAATTTCTGATCCAGTGTGTCAATAAAGCTGCGTGCATCAAGGTAACGGGTAAAGGACGCAGCAGACGTAAAGCGGAGCAGGTGGCAGCTACCGTGGCACTTGATTTTATTGCTGAAAGCCCAAAAAGTTGAGCATTGGTAAATGACTGAAAACAATACTTTGCAGGAAGATTTTCGTTTTGGATACGTGTCTATTATCGGCCGGCCCAATGTCGGGAAATCTACACTGTTAAACCAGATACTGGGCCAGAAAGTCAGTATCGTGACGGCAAAACCCCAGACCACACGTCAAAGACTTGCCGGTATAAAGACGAGTCCCCAGGGGCAGGTTGTTTATGTGGATACGCCTGGTATACACCACACTGCCAAACGTGCTTTGAATCGCTATATGAATCGTGTTGCTCAGGCGTCTTTCCGGGATGTTGACCTGGTCATGTTTATTGTTGAGGCTGGCAATTGGAGTCGTCAGGATATCTTTGTGGCCAAGGCACTTGGATCGGTGGATGTGCCGGTCATGCTGGTTCTGAACAAAATCGACCTGGTTCCTGACAAGGAATCCTTGCTGGCGTTTGTCGATGAGAATTTTCGTGAAAATGATTACGACAGCATCATGATGATTTCCGCAAAAAAAGGTAGTGGTGTTGCCGAGTTGGAGAAAAAGGTTTTAAGCAAACTGCCATTTTCAAGACCATTCTATGATGAAGACCAGTTTACCGATCGGAGTGAACGCTTTCTTGCCTCGGAAATGATTCGGGAACAATTAACCTTACGCTTACACCAGGAATTGCCCTATGCACTGACGGTGCAGATTGAAGAGTTTAAACGTAAGGGCAAATTATTGACCATCGGTGCGATTATCTGGGTGGAACGGGATAGCCAGAAACAAATTACCATTGGTAAAAATGGCATTGTCCTCAAACAGGTAGGTAGCAAGGCACGTGTCGTACTGGAAGAATTGTTTGGTGAGAAGATTTTTCTGCGCTTGTGGGTCAAGGTGAGTAAAGACTGGTCGGACAGCGACCGATTAATTGAAAGGTTCGGATATACAGATCAGTAGTTATTGCAATGTGCTGTATTAAGTAAGCCAGCGCTATCATTTGATATACCTTCAGGGTGATATAGATGGCTCGTATACAACTTGAGCCGGCCTATGTTTTACATAGCCGTCCTTTTCGTGAAACCAGCCTTATCGTGGAGGCTTTTACACGTGAGTACGGTCGTATTGCAGTGGTTGCGCGGGGTGCCAAGTCAGCCCGATCGCGGTGGCGAAATGTGCTTCAACCTTTCCGGCCATTATTGCTGAGCTGGAACCAGAAAAGTGATCTGGGTACACTGACAGCTGCGGACCAGGTGGCATCACCACCCGCCTTGCAGGGCCAGAGCCTGTTTTGCGGTATGTACCTGAATGAACTCTTGATGCGTCTGTTACATCGGGGTGACCCGCACATCGAAGTGTTCGAACGTTACCGGTATGTGCTTTCTGAACTGGCTTCGGAATTACCACCCCAGCCATTATTGAGGGTGTTTGAGAAATACCTGTTGGAAGCCATTGGCTACGCGATGCTACTGGATCGGGAATATAAGAGCGGTGCAGATGTATTGCCGCAAAACTGGTATGACTACGAGCCTGACAGTGGACCGGTGTTGTCTGCCGGGCCAGGCAAGAACCGGGTTTCCGGCGCTACACTCCTGGCACTACACGCTGAAGATCTGCAGCCAGAAAATTTACCGCAATTGCGAATGTTGATGCGAAGCGTGATCGGCTATCATCTGGGTGGTAAACCTTTGGCAAGCTTGTCTCTGTTTACCAGCTGATTTTGTTATTCCAAATAAGAGGTCTATTGTTATGCGAACCGGAAAACTACTGTTGGGTGTCAATATCGACCATGTCGCAACCATCCGGCAGGCACGTGGCGCCAGTTACCCCAGTGTGCTGGAAGCAGCTTTGGTAGCCGAAAATGCTGGTGCTGACGCGATCACTGTCCATTTACGTGAAGATCGCCGACATATACAGGATCAGGAAGTGGTGGCACTGTGCAAACAGGTCAGAACCCGCGTCAACCTTGAAATGGCAGTCACCGATGAAATGCTGGCAATCGCCGTGCTCAACCAACCGGCAGATGTATGCCTGGTACCGGAAAAGCGGGAAGAACTGACCACCGAGGGCGGTTTAGACGTTTTAGCGCATTATGATGCGGTTAAATATGCCTGCAAACACCTGGGTGAAGCGGGTATCAGGGTTTCCCTGTTTATTGACCCGGATATTGCACAACTGGATGCGGCAGTGGCATGTGGTGCGCCTGTTGTTGAATTACACACCGGCAGTTATGCCGATGCAAAAAAGGCGGATGTTGAGTCCGAGTATCAGCGCATTGTCAGCGCGGCTGAGTATGGTGAGTCGATTGGACTGCAGATCAACGCAGGTCACGGCCTGCATTATCGGAATGTGAAACCCATTGTTAGGATTCCGCAGTTAATAGAGCTGAATATTGGCCACTCCATCGTTGCTCAGGCACTCTTTGTCGGTCTGGACAAGGCCGTTCGAGATATGATTGAGTTAATGAAATAAACATTAAAAACAATAAAGTAAGGAGTTAACTTTATGTTGTTTATCGGTGTATTGTGTAATGGGGCGTAGCCGAAAAAGACTGTCCGACCAACCGTTTGAACTGGATATCCTGTCTTTCGACGCCAAAGGTCTGGGTATGGCAATGCATGGAGAGAGAAATCTACATGTGTATGACGCATTACCCACTGAAAAAGTTGTTGCCCGTTACCTTTTCGGACGCACTCAAAGGGGTAAGGCTGAGACACTGGAAGTATTGGAGCCATCTGCCGACAGGGTCGAAGCCAGGTGTCCTCATTTCGGTGTATGTGGTGCCTGCAGTCTTCAGCATATGTCCCTGGACGCCCAGTTGGCTCGAAAACAGTCTGTGCTAATGCATTTCCTGAAAGAAACCGGCCATGTCGAACCAGCAATGATTTATCCGCCACTAACTGGCCCGCAATGGAATTACCGTCGTAAAGCACGGCTTTCGGTACGTGATGTTGCCGCCAAAGACCGGGTCCTGGTCGGTTTTCGCGAACGAAATGGGCGCTTCGTCGCCGATATGAATGAGTGCCATATCCTTCGGGCAGAAATTGCGGACGCCCTGCCGGATTTGTCACAGCTGATAAAGACACTGGATTGCCGTGCAACGATTCCACAACTCGAAATAGCCTGTGGCGACTCACAGAGTGCAATAATTATCCGTCATCTCGAGGAACTTTCCGTAAGTGATCGTGAGAGCCTGCGGGGCTTTGCAAAGGAATCAGGATTGGCCATCTTATTGCAGCCTGCCGGGCCTGATAGTATCGAGCTACTGGAACCCGTGGATCTGCAACTGGAATACTCGATCGAATCATTGGGTCTGCGTTTCCACTTTGATCCATTAGATTTCATCCAGGTTAACGGTGGACTCAATCAACAAATGGTCAACCGTGCGCTCGAGTTACTTGATCCGCAAGCAGAAGACAACATTCTTGACCTGTTCTGCGGGCTTGGGAATTTTACTCTGGCACTTGCAACCCGCGCGGGTCAGGTAACCGGTGTTGAAGGGTCGGAGCAAATGGTTAAGCGTGGTCGTGGCAATGCCAACTTGAATGGTCTGAATAACGTCGGGTTTCACGGTGCCGACCTGTATCGACCGACAGACAGCCCACCGTGGCCGGTGGCGGACTACAATAAAATTTTACTGGATCCACCACGTTCAGGTGCCCAGGACCTGTTGCCGTGGATTGCTGCAAGCAAGGCGCAAGAGGTACTGTATATTTCCTGTAACCCGGAGACACTGGCCAGGGACGCCGGGATACTGGTGAATCAGTATGGTTTCAGCCTTGAGGGTACTGGAGTTATCGACATGTTTCCACATACTCCACACAGCGAATCTATCGCCTTGTTTAAACGTAATATCAATGGAAGTGAACGATGACTGATGTCGCTGCACCAACCAGTCAGGGGATGCCGCTGGGCCCGCTTTTAGTGGGCCTGACGGGACATGAGGTCAGTGCTGAAGAAAATGACTGGTTGCGCCACCCCGCTGTTGGTGGCGTGGTGCTGTTTACCCGCAACTACCGTGATATTTCACAATTGTCGGAACTCTGCGCGTCGATCAGGGGTGTAGCTGGTCGGGATTTGTTGATCTGTGTTGATCACGAAGGAGGTCGTGTACAGCGATTCAGGGACGGTTTTACCCGTTTGCCGGCATTGGCAGTGTTGGGAAAGATGTATGCTGAATCAGCATCCAATGCGCTGGATTTCGCCTACCGCCATGGCCGCGTAATGGCGACAGAATTACTACTCTGTGGTGTAGACCTCAGTTTTGCACCGGTACTGGATTTGGGTGATCGCAGTGTGGTGATCGGTGACCGCGCATTTGCGGCGGATAGCGCAGCAATTATTGAGCTGTCCGGTGCCTATGTCGCAGGTATGCATGATGCTGGGATGGTTGCCACCGGCAAGCATTTTCCCGGGCATGGTTCCGTGGTGGCAGACTCGCATACCGATGATGTTTGTGATCAACGGACGTTTGAAGAAATTGAAAAGGCAGATTTGAAACCTTTCGCGGCCTTGAGTGGAAAACTGGACGCGATGATGATGGCACATGTCCTGTATCCGGCAGTTGATGACAAACCTGCAGGCTATTCGCCTTTCTGGATTAAAACCATATTACGGCAGAAACTGGCCTACCAAGGCACAATATTTTCTGACGACCTGGGTATGTTTGCCGCGTATGTCGCAGGTGGTCTCGTTGACCGGATGCGGGATTCCCTGCTTGCAGGTTGTGACGCGGTGCTGGTTTGCGACCCGGAAGATGTACGGGCTTTACTGGCAGATATGGATGAGTCTTTTGCCGACGCAGACCTTGCCCTCAAGAGCTTAAAAGGCCGATTGACAGCCACCCGTGAAGACATTGAGCGGGTAGGTGAGTGGCGGCAATGGAAGAAGTCAATTACACAATTAGAACTGGAGCAATCAAAATGGGTATGAGTGA
>Ga0164315_10001924_pt1 | contig 15803 bp, 11 predicted proteins | sample GuaBasSedimGuay6_FD_113737 | JGI IMG/M metagenome (GOLD analysis project Ga0164315, IMG submission 113737) | Subseafloor sediment microbial communities from Guaymas Basin, Gulf of California, Mexico - Guay6, Core 4569-2, 0-3 cm | ecosystem: Environmental > Aquatic > Marine > Hydrothermal vents...
AACAGTAACAGAGTTTGTAGGATAGGGGACTTTTGTCCTTGGAAAAGACACCCAATTCCAAACGGTTGGGTCGAGATAGAGTGGTTCATTTGCCTCAAAACCTACCACACTAACACTTGAGTGTCCACCGTTGGGGAGGAAGATATTGTTGGTATAAGGATCAACGTAGGGGAATGTTGTCGGGTAATAATAGTGTAAAGCTTCTGCATTTTGATCAAGTTCCACATAATAACCCCTATTTTCTAGATCAACTTCCGGTAGGATGCTGAGGTCATCCATGTCGTATACCAGTAGTTTCATAGGATCATCACCAAGTCTGGTCTCGTCAACCTTAGTTTGAATATATAATTTGTTATCATATTGGTTTGCAAAAATATTAAGTACCTGCCCATCGTAATGGCCTATCTGTTCAGGATTTGGAATCTCCTCGGGCAATGGGCTGTAACTTGTTTGGAAGAAATTCGAGATATGGGCAGATTCGTCAAGTATCTGTTTGCCTTCAAAGCCATATATTTTCTGGTTTGAACTAGAATAGTTGATCTGGTTGTAATTGCGTTCGGTATTTGTTAAAACATTGTCGGTTGCACAATCATAGAGCAAAAGGCCGGAAAGGTAGTTGCCTATTAGTGCATCCGTAAATCCGGCATTTATTATCAGTTCGCCTTTATACTCTTGTGGTATTTCATCGGGGCTTGGACAAATTATTTGCCTTGCCATATGAATGTTGTCCAACAGAACAAAGTCCTGTTGCCTATCGGCATTTATGAGAACAGACCTGAAGAAAGGGCGCAGTGGTTCAACTTTCCAGTTTGCAGATGTATTGTTTTTAGATGTAAAATATGGGTCGTAGGTTGTGTTGTTGGCAGTTATAATAGCATAAGCGCTGTCGTTGTAAGGATTGTAACAAAAGTCGGCATTGTATGTGGTAAAATCGTTTTGTTCAAAAATATCAATGGATAATCCACCTGTGTTAATTTCTTCGTAATTGATACTTTTTGCATCAAATATCTTAATTACCGGATCAGTATTTCGGGAGTTCAGCATTACATAAAGCAGCCCCTTAGGTGAGATGAGCATTTCTTTTACAAAAGGTCCTATATTGGCCAATGACTGAGTTTCCATAGGGGTGCTATTTTCAGCATCAAGGGTTAATATTCCTCCGCTCTCAGAGTTTTTTGCAATTAATATCTGGTTAAGTATGGGGTTGTAAACAATGCTTCCAATAGCAGTATTGTCAAGTAAGTCTTCATGATTGAGTTTTATGGCATCCGTAGAGGGAGTGTTCAGATCTGTTATAAATACTTCATTGCGGTGAATATTGAGGTCGTTGTAGATATAGAGTTTACGGTTGATAGGGTCGGGGCAGAGCCTTAAAGCATGGAAACCGATTTGTATTGTTGCTGTATGTATGTAGGTTGTGAATACTTCAAAGCCACTTTTGGCAGTATTTAATATGTAAGTACTAATTCCCAAATTTGCCCCAAGATAAAAATGGTTGCCTTCACCAATATACCTTGATGACTCATCGGGCACATAAGTTCCTCCAGAAAAATCAAATTTTACAATTTCATTTGCCTTGCACAGGAAAAAACTGTTTAATGGATCCGAGGCATTTTTTACAATACGCAATGGTATGTTGAGTTTTACGAAATCATCATTTTCAGTACGTTCGTTGTTGTTTGAGTTTATCCAATTACTGGTGTTATTAAGTTCAGTGTAAAATGTGTCAGCTACACTATTGTAGTGAAAAACAGCCATGTCATGATTGTAGTAATCATCTTTATATAAAGGGTTAAAAAAATCAACCTTGTCACCAAAACACATTATAAGATCGTTATTACCTTCCATATATGCAACATCAATAACCCGTTTGTGAGGAGCAATTATTGATTGATTTCTACTCGGATTATCCAAATCAACAACATGAAACACCACATCGCAGTCGTCATTGGGTTCATACCCAAGAACAGGCATTTTATATGGAACAGTGATTACTTTATGTATGTCGTTATCGTGTATGTAAATCAGTTTTGAAAACTTTGCGGGATGAGGGCATCCTGGTGATTGATTTGGAGCCAAATTAAATTCAGGATAATTAGATACTAATGTCATATTATAATTATTACCATCATTAATTAATTCACATGTCTCAATCAAATACCTTCTAGCCAAATAAAAGTGATTGTATTTATCGCTAGTCACATCTTCTATATCATTAAACTCCACATCAAAAATAGTTTTGTTGTAGTCAAAGCCATCAAATAGTTGATTTAGTTCACTGTGCATCAGGCTTTTGCCTAAACCCTCAGGTGTGATTGAGTATATGGCCAAATAAACACTCCTGCTATGAAAACTAATTGGGGATCCCTGCTCACTAGATCGTGAATTGTTGATAAGAAACAGCCTCTTTCTTATATTGTCATATTTTAATATGGCAAAACCATGCATTGGTGTTTGTATATCATTTATGGGTACCCAATCCCATGTGCCAACAAGATCAGGTGTAGCACTCTGAGTATCAATAATCTTAATATCCATATTTGGTGATAATACATAAAGTATGTGGTTGTCAGGGTTATATGTCATCATTTGATTGTCTGCAAGGTATTTGGAAGGCCAGAAAAAATGAGGAGCAAACTTCCCGTAATAAGATCCATCGTCAATGGAAATGGATGTAATTAGGATATTGTTTGAGCCGTAAACCAGAATATTCTGCGATGTGTAAACAAAGATTTTTCCGTCAGCAGATATTATGTCGCCTGCAAAGCCGGAAACGTCATTGTTAGGCAGGTTGATTTTATCAATGCTCTGGGTATATAGTGGTACGGCTAAAAATAGGGAAAGGAATAAGAGTAAAATTAGGTATGTTGCTCTTGTTTCTCTGAAATTAGTACTTATTGTTTTCATTATTATAAAATTAAAATTTATACTGAGTTAATTAAATTACGGTTGGTCAAGCATATTAAATTTTAATTTATGGAGGGTGGAGGTCGGATGGGTGAAGAGAGTTTGAGAAGTTGAGAAGTTGAGAAGTTGAGAAGTTCTTGAGGAACCAACAAATTTAAAAAATTTCACTTTTACATTTTGTAACAGTAATCGAAATGTTTGATGCGGATATTTAGGGTTTGTTTTCAAACGGCCTGAATAATTTGTAAAAAGGCTAAGATAATGAAAATCATAACATCAATAAAGTGATGTTTTTTTTGCCACAAGTGAAAACGGAGTATTTTTGCATTGGAATAATTATTGATAAAGAAAAGCATTAAAGAATAGAAAGAAATGTTTGATATACTCAAAAAAATGTTTGGCGACAAGGCTGCTAAAGACCTTAAAGTGCTGAACCCATATGCTCAAAGAGTTTTGGAAGCCGAAAAATCTATCACTCAATTAGATAATGATGGCCTCCGCGCAAAAACAAGTGAGTTTAAACAAAGAATAGCAGATCATATTTCCCCTGAGGAAAATAAAATATCAGAACTTAAGCAACGCATTGAAAAAGAAGGTGATATCAGCGTTAGCGAAAAAGAGTCGATGTATCTTGAGATTGATAAACTAGAGAAGCGCTCTTACGAAAAAAGTCAGGAAGTATTGGATGAAATATTGCCTGAGGGATTTGCTGTTATTAAGGAAACTGCTAGAAGATTTTCAGACAATGATGTAGTTGAGGTAACTGCCAATGATTTTGACAGGGAACTTGCGGCTAATATGGAAAGTGTGAATATTAAGGGTGATAAAGCTTATTATGATAATGAATGGATAGCCGGTGGCAATATGACTAAATGGGAAATGATCCATTATGATGTGCAACTTATTGGTGGTACTGTTCTTCATCAAGGCAAAATTGCTGAGATGGCTACTGGTGAAGGTAAAACATTGGTTGCAACCTTGCCTGTTTATTTAAATGCTTTACCAGGCAAAGGTGTTCATGTGGTTACTGTTAACGATTACCTTGCTAAACGTGATGCCGAGTGGATGGGGATGCTTTATAATTTTCATGGTTTGAAAATAGATGTTATCGATAAGCATCAACCTAATACTCAGGAAAGGCGTGAAGCTTATCTGGCCGACATAACTTATGGTACGAATAATGAATTTGGATTTGACTATCTGCGTGACAATATGACAGGGAATCCTGAAGAACTTGTGCAGCGTCCGCATAACTATGTTATTGTGGATGAGGTTGACTCTGTTCTGATTGATGATGCTCGTACTCCACTGATAATTTCAGGACCAACCCCTAAAGGTGATCTTCAGGAATTTGACAACCTGAAGGCCGACGTTCAGAAACTCTTCAATGCACAAAAGAGTCTGGTAACAAAAATTCTGGCTGAGTCAAAGAATTTTTTGAAGGACAGATCTAAAGGTGATAATGCTAAAAAAGGCGGTGATCAGTTGTTTAGAGCGTTCAGAGGTTTGCCAAAGAACAAGGCAATTATTAAGTTCTTAAGTGAAGAGGGAAATAGAACCTTAATGCAGAAAACAGAAAGCTTCTATTTAATGGAGCAGGCAAAAAATATGCACATTATCGATGACGAGTTGTTTTTTGTAATTGATGAGAAACATAATTCTGTTGATTTAACCGAAAAAGGAATTGACCTTTTGACTACATCATATGATGACTCTTCGTTTTTCATCCTGCCTGATATCGGGGCAGAAATTGCTGTACTTGAGAAATCATCACTTGGTGAGAAAAAAATTATCGAGAAGAAAAGTAATATGATCAAGGACTATTCTGTAAAATCGGAAAGAGTTCATACAGTTCATCAACTCCTAAAGGCATACACCATGTTTGAAAAAGATGTGGAATATGTAATAATGGAGAATAAAATTAAAATTGTAGATGAGCAAACTGGTCGTATTATGGAGGGACGTCGATATTCTGACGGACTGCATCAGGCTATTGAAGCAAAGGAAAATGTAAAAGTAGAAGCTGCAACTCAAACTTATGCAACTATTACATTACAGAACTACTTCCGGATGTACAAAAAACTTGCGGGTATGACTGGTACTGCCATTACAGAGGCAGGCGAACTTTGGGATATTTACAAACTAGATGTTATTGAGATACCTACTAACAGACCAATTGTTCGTGATGATCGTCAGGATTTTATTTATAAAACGAAAAGAGAAAAATATAACGCTGTTATTGACGAGATTGAACTTTTAGTTGATAATAAACGTCCGGTTTTGGTTGGTACAACTTCTGTTGAGACTTCTGAGTTACTAAGTCGTATGCTTACCAGAAAACAGATAACCCATAATGTTCTGAATGCTAAACTTCACCAAAGGGAGGCTCAAATTGTTAAGGAGGCAGGTAATGCTGGAATGGTTACAATAGCAACCAATATGGCGGGTCGTGGTACCGACATTAAATTGTCAGTAGAAGTAATTAATGCTGGTGGTTTGGCAATTGTAGGTACTGAGCGTCATGAGTCCAGGCGTGTTGACAGGCAGTTACGTGGTCGTGCTGGTCGTCAGGGTGATCCAGGTAGTTCTCAGTTTTTTGTTTCGCTTGAAGATGATCTGATGCGCATGTTCGGATCAGGTCGTATTGCGGGTATCATGGATAAGCTGGGACTGAAAGAGGGAGAGGTAATTCAGCATTCAATGATTACAAAATCCATTGAGAGAGCACAGAAAAAAGTAGAGGAAAATAACTTTGGAATTAGAAAAAGGTTGTTGGAATACGATGATGTTATGAACTCACAGCGTGAGGTAATTTATAAACTCAGACATCATGCTTTATTTGGAGAAAGACTTTCTGTTGATATTTCAAATATGGTTTTTGATTTGTGTGAGCAGATTGTAAACGAAAATAAAGTTGACGATGATTTTGAGGCCTTTAAGATGGAATTATACCGTACTTTGGCCACTGAATCACCTGTTGATAGTGAAGAATTTGAAAAGGCTTCACCTGAAGATACAACAGACAAACTCTTCGAAAAAGTTTCTGTCGATTATGCTGATAAAAGAAAAAGACTTGCCGTAAATACCCTACCTGTAATTAAAGATGTTTACGAAAATCAGTCTCAATATGAAAATATTGCAATTCCATTTTCCGATGGTCAGAAAGAGGTGCAGATTGTTGCAAACCTGAAAAAGTCGGTCGAGAGTGAAGGTGCTGAGGTTCCTATGGCTTTTGAAAAAGGAATTACACTTTCAAATATTGATAATGAATGGAAAGAGCATTTGAGAGAAATGGATGAACTTAAGCAATCGGTGCAAAATGCTACTTATGAGCAAAAAGATCCATTGTTGATTTATAAGTTTGAGTCGTTCGAGTTGTTCAAAACTATGCTTCAAAAAATTAATAAAGATGTAATTTCTTATCTTATCAAGGGTGATATCTTTATGAAGAATGAAGGTCAGTTACGTGAAGCAAGATTACCACGTGGACTTGACCGTTCACAAATGAAAGAAGAAAGAGGTGATTTGCTTTCACAAGCACATTCAGATACTCAGGAGAAACAAAAACCTCAACCGGTTAAGGTTGAAAAGAAGGTTGGAAGAAATGACCAATGTCCCTGTGGAAGTGGTAAAAAGTTTAAACATTGCCACGGAAAAAATGCTTAGATTAGCAAAAAAATATTTTGCTAATGAAACTATTTAATTTTCTTAAACTAAGTATTGCAGTCTCACTCATTATTTTTGTAGGAAGTTGTTGTTCAAAAGGCGGAGGTGTTGATCCTGATTACCCAATCTACAGTTATACTACTGAGATAATTAACCCGCCGGCAAGGTTTCAAGTAAGTTATATTGTTACTGTTCCTGGTGATAGAATTGCTAATATTACATTTGAGACTAACTCAGTATGGATTGTTGAAAAACTTGGTGATACTAGGGTGCTGTATTCTGTAGATAATGGAAGCGATAAAAGACAAATTGTTCGTATAGATACAATTGGTTTCGAAGGTGGGAAGGCATATAAGTTTATTGCAAATAATTACACAAGTCTTGACATTACAAATTTTTTAACAGAGCATAATATGTCAGGGTTAGACTATGATACATTTCCTGATAAGTTCTAATAAAAAATGGCAATACAATTTTTATAAAACAATTCTGGGTTGCTTATGAAAGTATATTATAACTACTTGAGAATCACATTATCAGTTTCTTTTTTATTTCTATTTGTTTTTAGTTCTGAGAGTCAAAATCAGGAGATTAAGCAGTTAGGTAAACGTCCATCTGTAGGGCTTGTTATGAGTGGTGGTGGGGCTAAAGGCTTTGCATATATTGGAATTTTAAAAGTTATCCAGGAAGCCGGACTAAGAATTGATTATGTAGCAGGAACAAGTATGGGCAGTATTGTTGCTGGATTGTATGCTGCTGGATATCATCCTGATAGCATTCAGAAGATAGTGTACGAGCAGGATTGGGATATGGTATTGGCTGATGAAATTCCAAGAGAAGAAATTGCCTATGATGAAAAAGAATTTGGAGGCAAATTCATTCTTTCCTTACCTTTTAGAAAGAAAAAATTAAGTATGATGGCATCACTGCACGAAGGACAGGAAGTTGACCAGATTCTAAACTATTATCTTTCTCCTGTTTATGATATTGATGATTTTGACCAACTGACAGTACCCTTTCTGTGTATTGGAACTGATTTATTAACTGGAGAAGCAGTGGAAATTAACAGTGGCTCTCTCCCAACAGCAATAAAAGCTAGTATGTCAATACCTGGATATTTTTCTCCAACGGAATATGATGGCAGATATCTTGTGGATGGTGGTGTAGTTGACAATTATCCTGTTATCCCGGTAAAAAATAAAGGGATTGACATAATTATTGGCGCTGATGTTCAAAGTGGTTTGAAAAGTGATATTGAAGATTTAAAATCTGTAACTGCCGTAATTGATCAAATTATCAGTTTTTACCGTGTTGAAGCAAATGAGGCAGGATATGAAAAAACTGATCTTTACATTCCAGTACCAATGGATTATGGAATGATGGAGTTTACGTCATATGATTCAATAATAGCTGTGGGTGAAAGAATTGGAAGGGAGTATTTTGATGAGATAAAGGCTTTGGCTGATTCTCTCAATGCAATTGAATATCGGCCTATTAGGGAGTACAATACCAAACCTCTTGATTCAATTTATATTGATGAAGTCATTATTGAGGGTAATCAAAAAATGCCGGATAAGTATTTTAAAGATTTCGTTAACGACTTCAGTAATAAAAATATAAGCCCACTTGAACTGAGGGAGAGGATTACTGCCATCTATGGGACAAAGTTCTTCTCACATGTAAATTATAAGTTTAAGAATGAAAATGGTAAAACTAATTTGCACCTCATAGTTACAGAGGCTGAGCCTGGTTATCTTTCTGCTGCAGTTCATTACGACTTTGATTATCAGGCTAGTGTATTAGCAAACATTACTGCACGAAATGTATTGGGGAAGCGATCTAAACTGTTTGCCGATATTGTACTCGGATCAAATCCCAGGCTTAAGGCCATGTATTCAATTAGTAATTCAAGAGCCGTTGGCGCAGGAGTAATTGCAGATATCTACACTTTTACATTCAATGACTATATCAGGGGTGTTAAAAGTGGAAGACTTGAGTTCAGTAATTATTCTGCTACTTTTTTTGCACATAAAATGGTTAAGAATAGGTTTTCAGCCCGACTTGGATTCACATATGAGTACTTTAAGTTTAAACAGGATGTAGTTGTTGACACAAACCTTTCCAAATTTGAAGAATACTCCAGTTATGGAACTGTATTTATGTCACTTAATCTCGATAGTTACAATAAAGATTACTATCCAACAAAAGGTGCTAAGGCGGAGTTCAAGATAAAATATACAGTTCCGTGGTCAGATAATATTACAAGAGAACTTTTTCAAAGTTCAGCAATGGCTTATTTAAAATATGATCAGGCTATTTCTCTTATGCCAGGACTTACTGTGAAACCTGGTTTATTTATGGCTGCCACAATGAAACAGGACCTTTTACCTCCTATTCAGCATTGGGTAGGCGTTGGCGGACTTAATCCTGATAATTATGTGGAAACTCATATTGACTTTACTGGCGTAAATTTTGTACAGAGTTGGGGTTATTACACATGGGTTTTAAGAGCAAAAATTCAATATGAAGTAATAAAAGACATTTATTTAATTGCAAGGGCCGATGGTGGAATAAACGCCATGGAAGTTAATCAGTTGAATAATTTTAATCAAGCAATGTTTGGCTATGGGCTAACTGCCAGTTACAAGAGTTATATTGGGCCAGTTGAACTTACTGTGATGGGGTCTAATATAAATCCAGGCGTTTCGTTTTTTGTAAATATTGGTTTTTGGTTGTAAAAATATTTATTATGAAAATTAAAAGAGTACTTCTAAAATTAAGTGGCGAATCATTAATGGGTGACCAACAATATGGAATAGATCCTAAGGCTTTAAGTTCTTATTGTGAGGATATTTATGAGATTGTTTCTGATGGAGTTGAAGTTGGTATTGTAATAGGTGGTGGCAATATTTTTAGAGGAATGCAAGGAGCGGCAAAAGGTTTTGATCGTGTACAAGGTGATTATATGGGAATGCTTGCAACAGTGATTAATTCAATGGCATTACAGGCAGAACTAGAAAAACAAGGCATGAAAACTAAATTATTGTCTGGACTTAATATCGATCCTATTGCTGAGTCGACAAGTGGTAGAAAAGCATCTCAATATTTATCTGAAGGTCATGTGGTGATAATAGGTGGTGGTACCGGAAATCCATTTTTTACTACAGATACTGCCTCAGCCTTAAGAGGGATTGAAATCTCGGCAGATATCTTGCTAAAGGGTACACGTGTAGATGGAGTTTACACTGCAGATCCTGAGAAAGATCCAACTGCAACAAAATATGAGAAATTAAGTTTCGATGATGCTTATAAGAATAACCTGAAGATCATGGATATGACGGCATTCACACTCTGCAGGGAGAATAATTTGCCTATTCTGGTTTTCGATATGAATAAAAAAGGAAACCTTAAAAAAGTTCTTAAAGATCAATCTCTGGGTACTTTGGTTGCGAATTTGTAATTTAATCAGGAGTTTTGTGCAAAAAGTTTAAAATATCTTCTGATAATTTTCTAATATTATTTGTTGTCTTTCTGGCAGCAGTTTTACGCTTTTATAATTTCTGGGATTTGCCATTTATGCACGATGAATTTAGTGCTATCCTAAGAACCTACTATGATAACTTTTCCGATTTAATTGAGATTGGAGTAAAGCAAAATGACAGTCATCCGGCTGGAGTTCAGGTATTTATTTATTATTGGATTAAAACATTTGGACTTGGTGAAGCCTCCTTGAAATTCCCGTTTATTGTAATGGGAACAATATCAGTTTTTATTACTTATCTAATCGGTAAACAATGGTTTGGTAAAACTACAGCTTTATTATCTGCTCTAGTATTAGGTGTAATTCAATTTGGGATTTTTTACAGTCAATTAGCCAGACCTTACAGTCCGGGTTTAATGTTTGTACTTCTTTCAACTTATTTCTGGACTGATATTGTTTTCAAGGATAAAACAAAAACAATAACAATTGTTGCGTACGTTTTAACAGCCACCATTGCATCATATGTACATGCATTCTCGTTGTTCTTTGTATTGATGCAAGGAATTTCCGGACTATTCTTTCTTAGGCAAAAAAGACTTAGAAACTATATTTTTTTCAACCTGATAATATTTATTCTTTATCTACCTCACATTAGTATTTTTCTGGCCCAGATTGGAAGAGGAGATATTGGTGGCTGGCTTGGCGAACCCAACAGTTTATTTCTACTTGATTTTATAAATTACGTTTTTCATTTTTCCTGGCTTTTTATTCTTACTGTAGCAATCGTCACTATTATTTTAGTTTTTGTTTCACCCAATAAACAAATCGGTTTAATAAAGTTTAGAGTATTAAGTTTATCGTGGTTTGTTGTTACTTTCCTGGTTGCATATATTTATTCTGTTAGCAGAAGTCCAATACTTCAGTACTCTACTTTATTGTTTGTATTTCCATTTCTATTGATGTTTATTTTTTCTTTTATTGGGGAAGTTAAAGTCTGGTTAAAGTTTTTAGTTGTTGTCTTAATTTCAATAGTTTCAGTTTATACTTTGATTGATAACAGACAACATTATAAAATTATGTACACTCAGGGTTTTGATGGGATTGCACTTGAAGCCTCGAAGGACCTTGATTCAATAAAACAGAATAATATTTCTATTGTGATGCAGGCACCTGAGTATAGGATGCTTGAGTATTATTTCTATAAAAATGATTTAGATAATGATTGTTTTAAACTTGGTAACGAAAATAGTATTTCTGAAATAGGTGATTATTTGAAAAATAAGAATCCGGAAACGCTGATTTATGGTTGGGCTGATTATGCACGGCTTGAGTATTTAGCTTACTTCAGGGACAAATACAAATATACAATCAGAGAAAAACAGTTTTTTAATTCAGAGTATTATTTGTTTTCAAATAACTTCATGGCTGGTAGTTTATCCAATGAGAACAGGATTGTAATTAAAAAAATTCCTGCGGAAGAAAATAAAGTTTTGTATGAATCTCAAAAGAAAGGTTACAGTAAATCCATCGAACTTAATTTGGATTCTTTAAACCTTAATAAATACGATGTTATTAACTTAAGAGCAAGAATTAGTCATTCACAAAAAGACCCAGATATACTTTTGGTTTTCGAATTAAAGGACAAAGAGGGAGAGGTGATTTCATGGTCAGCATCCAACTTTAATAAATTTTATTCTGATGCAGATAGTACTGGATATTTCGTGTACCATTCCAAAAGGGTGTTGAGTATTTATCCACTTTCAGAGGGTAGTATTTTAAAAACGTATATCTGGAAACGCGACACTACATCAGTTGAAGTAAAAAGTCTTGAAATATTTATCACAAAACTTAACCCAATTGAAACCGGTTTATATGATAAAATTCCTGGTGGAATATAATTTTAAGTAGGTTAAATCAATAGAAATACTAAATTTGTGAAAAAAACACATTTATCATGACTGATGACTCCATTTTATGCCTAGAGGAAACCGAAGAGGGCATGGTACAATCAATTGATCATTTGAAGAAAGAATTTCAAAAGATAAGGGCAGGGAAAGCAAGTCCTAATATGCTTAGTGGTGTACTGGTTGATTATTATGGTGTTACTACACCAATTGAGCAAACATCAAATATTAATACTCCTGATGCACGATTGATAGTTGTTCAGCCATTTGATAAAAGTACTATTCATGAAGTTGAAAAAGCAATTATGAATTCGGGTCTTGGATTTAACCCGCAGAATGATGGTGAATTACTTAGAATTAGTGTTCCTCCTTTGACAGAGGAAAGGCGCTTGGACCTTGTAAGGCAAGCAAAAGTAGTTGCAGAAGACACTAAAGTTGGTATTAGAAATACTCGTCGTATTTCTAATGATGAGGCAAAGAAACTAGAAAAAGATGGTGTTTCAGAAGATGAAGTAAATCAACTAATGGATGAAATTCAGAAATTAACTGATACTTTTAGTAAAAAGGTGGATGAGTATTTTGAGATTAAAGAAAAAGACATCCTTACCGTTTAAGCCCAATAAAAGATTCTTAACTTTTAATTTGATAATAGCATAATTATTATCTGTTTTGTTACTTCTTTAACTTAGTGTTTTCCTGAGTGTTAATTTTATTCTTCCTCTTTCTTTTTTGTAGATTTTGAACCAGATTAAAGGCCATTTTAGCAATGTTAGAGGTTGTTACTATTGAATTGTAGGCATTCTGTAACAGTTGTTTTCCAATGTTTTTAAAAGTATATTTTTCGCCTAGATTTTCTACTAGATTATTTAACTCCTTTTCCTTGACAGTAAGTCTTTCTTTGGCATTTTTAATTTTTGCATCAAACATTTCTGCTGATTCAAAAACATCATTTCTTTGCTCATCATCAACATCAGTAAACATAACATTTCCAAGAGCTTTGTTTATTGGATCGAAAATAAGTTTTTTTCTCAAAAGGAAAAGTAATATCGCAATAAAGATGTATGAACCTGCTACTATTAAAAATCCTAAATACATTTTTTCTGCCTGGCCTTCGGAGAACCACCACACAAAACCAAATGATAGAAATATTAATGCAAGGGTTGATAGAAACCCCAATGCAATAAGCAAAGTAAGATAGGAAGAAAGTTCTCCTACCTTCTTTGCAAATACAAGTTTGTTGTAACCTAAAAGTTGGTCAATATATTTTCTTAGACCTTCAATAGTTTCCTTAAGTGGAGTCCCAAGATCGATATTTTCCATATGCTTAATATGATTAGGCTTCTTTTGTTACTTTGTCTTTAACGTCTTCAACTTTTGTTTTAACGTTATCAAGGGCTTCATTGACAGTGTCTTTAAACTCGTCAAACTTGTCGTGTAAATCTTCAGTAAGTTCTTTTGATTTTTCCTGAAGTTTTTTGCGGGTTTCATCACCTGCTTCTGGTGCAAATAGCAATCCTGCCATTCCACCAACTACTGCTCCTACTGCTAATCCTGCTATAAAAGCAAATCCTGATCCTGAACTATTGTCACTCATGATTCTAATATTTATATGTTAAACACTTAAAAGGGTATAAAAGTTACATTTTGCCAGTCAAAAATTTAACAAGTTTCATTCTTTGCATAAATTGTCGTGCAATAACTTTAATAACCGTGTAAGTAGGTATAGCAAGAATCATTCCAGCAATTCCAGATATCTTTCCTCCCACAATGATTGCAAGAAAGATTTCCACTGGATGGGCTTTAACACTTTTAGAATATATTTGAGGTTGTAGTATGAAATTATCAATCATATTGGCCCCGGCAAAAACGCCAAGAACAGTAATTATTGTAATCATAATGCTGTCATAATCACCAACACCTAATACAGACAATACTGCAAGAATAACACCTATTAGGCCTCCAATCATAGGGCCCAGATAAGGAATGATATTCATAAGACCACCTAAAAAGCCAATTAAAATAGCATTTGGAACACCAAAAATTAATAAGCCAACAGATTCTATTGTCATCATTATCCCAACTTCAATTAAGATTCCATGGAAATATCTGATAAGTAAAAACTTTGAATCATGCATTACCTGATCCATATTTTCTGCGTGGGCCTCAGGAGTAATTGTTAGTATAAATTTCTTCATTAAACTGTCGTCAACGAGGAAGTAATATGTAAGGAAGACAATAATAAAAACTCCCATTAAAACAGAGCCTGTTCCACTTACAAGGTTTGAAAAGAAATTAGTAAACTTGGCCACATCAACTACGTCGGCAAGTTGATCTTGAATGTATTGAGTGAAACTTGCCTGAGGATCAACAATATTGTACTGGACCAGAAACTCGTAAAAACCGTTTAGAGAACTTTCAAAATAGTCGCCAAGACTATTTACATCAATTGATGAAATAACATTAGCTTGAGAAATTATTAAAGGAACTATCAGAACCAAAAATAAACTTGCACTAATAAGCATTCCCAGTAAAGTAATCACAGCACTTAAGGTGTGGGGCATTTGTTTTTGTCCAAACCTGATTTTGTCAAGTCTTTTTACAGCGGGTGAGCCCATCATAGAAAGAAATGTAGCCACTAATACAAATGCGACAATATCCATAAAATACCATCCCATAAATAAAATAATGGCAATCGCAGTGATAGGCTTTAAGTACTGAAGGTATTTTTCGTCCATTTAGTTGCTTTTAAATTGAAGAGCGTAAAGTTAGAAAAAATAAGTTTAATGATACTGTTTCTGTCAATTATGCTGGAATCTCACTAAAAGCAATTCTTAAAACCCATAAAACAAACTGACTTTGTAAGCAAAATTTTTATAATTGTTATCAAAAACCATTGTTGGTAACGATATTAACAAATGCCAAAGGCTGATGGGTTTCTTTATCTTTTACTGTTCCCTTGATATTTTCAGTTTGAGAAAACAGATTAGGTCCAAAGAAAATGAGAAGTAAAATCAGAAATATAAACTTAGGTTTCACCTTGGATAATTTTGACCAAAGATAGGGTGATAATTGTTACCCTATCTGTTTTTCTCCTTCGGCAATTGCATCATACATATATGTATTCAGAAGCAGAAGTTGGTCGTTTCCTTTGTATTGCCCATATTTTGCAGCACCAAAAACTAACAGCCAGGCACCAAGTGAAGCAGGCATACTCCATAGCCAGGGTGCATCCATATTAAGAGACCATTGAGAAACACCCATTGCGCTTCCAAATATAAATAGAACTATTACTGCTGTGTAAAAAAACATAAACATTGTCCAAATTTTAGGTTCAGGTCCGGCAACACCTCTAATTAATGATCCTTCAGCTGTTTCTTCAACAGTAATATGAAGTTCGGGCGACCAATAATGCTGTTTGTCTTCTTGTATTTTCAAATAGGCGTGATTAAGCAGAATGCTACCATAGATATTTTCAGAAGGCTGTTTGAGTTTATTTAAAATACTATCCATAACCTCAGCAACGCTCATTGGACTAGTAAATTTACATCTAGGTCTAAGTTTTAGTGATTTCATATGGCGTTATTAAGAATGCTTCTAATTAGGCAAAAATATAAATATCATTTACTTAAATGGAAAAACTGATATATTTTAGGTTTTTGGTCCATAAGTAGAGAACCTAATAGATTGGTAAATATTACCATTTGAAGTTAGACCTAAATGTATTAATTTTGCAAAAAACAATTCCATGGACCTATCAGCGTTAAACGCCATATCGCCAGTTGATGGCAGGTACAATAGCAAAACAAATGAACTTTCGAGTTTCTTTTCTGAGTATGCCCTATTTA
>Ga0164315_10001925_pt1 | contig 15800 bp, 11 predicted proteins | sample GuaBasSedimGuay6_FD_113737 | JGI IMG/M metagenome (GOLD analysis project Ga0164315, IMG submission 113737) | Subseafloor sediment microbial communities from Guaymas Basin, Gulf of California, Mexico - Guay6, Core 4569-2, 0-3 cm | ecosystem: Environmental > Aquatic > Marine > Hydrothermal vents...
CGCCCCATAGCTCTGAACAAACCCGCGTCAAGGCCGCCGTTAACGTCGTCTTGCCGTGATCTACGTGCCCTATCGTGCCTACATTGACATGGGGCTTCAGCCTCTCAAATTTCTCTTTCGACACTTACTTATCCTCTTAAAACTGAATTGTTATTGAATTGTCGCTACAAGTTATGCGCTTTTCGCAATAATCTCTTCGGTGATATTGTTGGGTGCTTCAGAGTACTTCAAAAACTCCATGGTAAATGTGGCTCGCCCCTGAGTCGCCGAACGAACGTCCGTCGCATAGCCAAACATCTCAGCCAGAGGCACCTCGGCAGTTACCACCTTACCTGAGCTACTTTCATCCATGCCCTGAATCAAGCCGCGGCGACGGTTCAGATCGCCGACCACATCACCCATATTTTCTTCCGGCATCACCACTTCTACTTTCATAGTTGGCTCTAGCAGTACTGCACCACCCTGCTGAGCTAGCGCCCTGGTAGCCAGCGAACCGGCCAATTTGAACGCCATTTCGCTGGAGTCCACATCGTGATAAGAACCATCATACAAAGTCGCCTTCAATCCCAATAAGGGATAGCCAGCCAACACACCACTTTTCATTTGTTCAGCGATGCCTTTTTCAACAGCAGGTATGAATTCTTTCGGCACCACACCACCGACTATTTCATTGATAAACTCCAGTCCTTCCTCATTATTCTCGCGAGGCTCAAATTTGACCCAGATATGACCATATTGACCACGACCACCGGACTGGCGCACGAATTTACCTTCAATCTCACAGGTATTGCGAATAGCTTCACGATAGGCCACTTGCGGCTTACCGATATTTGCCTCGACACTGAATTCACGGCGCATACGATCGACCAGAACATCAAGGTGCAGCTCACCCATACCGGAAATAATAGTCTGGCCAGTCTCCTCATCAGTTTGCACGCGAAATGACGGATCTTCCTGAGCGAGCTTGCCTAATGCAATGCCCATTTTTTCCTGGTCGGCCTTAGTTTTAGGTTCTACGGCTACAGATATCACCGGCTCAGGGAATTCCATACGCTCCAGGGTAATCACCTCTTTGAGTGCACAGAGCGTGTCGCCAGTAGTGACATCCTTAAGACCAATAGCAGCAGCGATATCCCCTGCTCGCACTTCCTTAATTTCTTCACGCTGATTAGCATGCATCTGCACCATACGGCCAATGCGCTCTTTTTTGCCCTTGACCGAGTTATATAAGAAATCGCCCTGGTTGACGACGCCAGAGTACACGCGGAAAAAGGTCAGGGTACCGACGAACGGGTCAGTCGCAATCTTAAAAGCCAGCGCAGAAAAGGGGGCTTCATCGTCGGCCTGGCGCGTATCAGCAGTGCCGTCTTCCAGCTCGCCTTCAATAGCTTTAACTTCGGTGGGGGCGGGCATATATTCAATAACAGCATCCAGCACTGCCTGTACGCCTTTATTTTTAAATGCAGAACCACACAGGATAGGTACGATCTCGTTAGCGAGAGTACGCTGACGAATCCCCTGCTTAATTTCCTCTTCATTCAGATCTTCAGTTTCAATGTACTTGTTCATCAACTCGTCATTGGCTTCGGCAGCGGCTTCGACTAACTCTTCATGCATGGACTCACACACATCGAGCATGTCTTCAGGAATATCGCCATATTCAAAGGTCGCACCCTGGTCAGCCTCATTCCACAAGATAGCTTTCATCTTGACCAGGTCGACTACGCCTTTAAATTTTTCTTCAGCGCCGATGGCCATCTGCAGGGGCACCGCATTAGCGCCGAGACGATCTTTGAGTTGATCCACCACCATCTGGAAATCTGCACCCGCCCGATCCATTTTGTTCACAAAAACGATACGTGGAACCTCGTATTTGTTGGCCTGTCTCCATACGGTTTCGGTCTGCGGTTGCACGCCGGAAGAGCCACACAACACCACCACAGCGCCATCAAGTACGCGCAGTGAACGCTCAACTTCAATAGTAAAATCAACGTGGCCAGGGGTATCGATAATGTTGACACGGTGCTCTTCAAATTGCGCCTGCATACCACGCCAAAAGCAGGTGGTGGCTGCTGAGGTGATAGTAATTCCCCGCTCCTGTTCCTGCTCCATCCAGTCCATGGTTGCCGCCCCATCATGGACTTCACCAATCTTGTGCGAAAGGCCAGTATAGAAAAGAACCCGCTCGGAAGTCGTTGTTTTTCCCGCATCAACATGCGCAACGATCCCTATGTTTCGGTAACGACTGAGAGGTGTTTTACGTGCCACTATCTATTCCCCAAATGTATTGATCTAAAATGTTGGTCTAAAACTGCGAAAGGCAGCCATCTAAATAGCCGCCTTTCTTCTATATTTCGTACTCTGTATGCGCTGAAATACCAGCCCTTAAAAGTCAGAACCGGTAATGAGAGAAAGCTTTGTTGGCTTCAGCCATACGATGTACATCTTCGCGTTTTTTCACTGCGCCACCTTTACTTTGCGCGGCGTCCATAATCTCGCCAGCCAGTCGCTGGTCCATAGATTTTTCGCTGCGTCCACGTGCATAATCTACTAACCAGCGCATAGCCAGGGCACCTCGCCGTGACGCGCGGACTTCTACAGGTACCTGATAGGTGGCACCACCGACTCGGCGGGACTTAACCTCTACCATTGGCGCGATATTCTCGAGCGCTTCTTCAAATGCCTGTAAAGGATCTGAATTCAGACGTTGCTCTACAATATCCAGAGCGCCGTAGACGATACGCTCGGCAACGGATTTTTTCCCGCTGACCATGACATGATTCATGAATTTTGCCAGTGTACTATTACCGAACTTCGGGTCTGGCAGAATTTCCCGCTTGGCTACTACGCGTCTTCTTGGCATATCTTTTTCTCTTCTTCAGGTTATTCCGGTAAGCGAATGGAATATCGAACCGGCCTTACTGGTTGAATGAACAACAGCGATATAACCGCCGTCATCCTAACTATAAATTTGCTTAGCCCTTGGGCCGCTTGGTTCCGTACTTTGAGCGCCTCTGCTTACGACCATCGACACCGGAAGTATCGAGACTGCCCCGTACTGTGTGATAACGCACGCCCGGCAAATCTTTGACACGGCCGCCGCGAATTAAAACCACACTGTGCTCCTGAAGGTTATGGCCTTCACCACCGATATATGAAGTCACCTCATAGCCGCTGGTCAAACGAACACGACACACTTTACGCATCGCAGAATTTGGTTTTTTTGGCGTTGTAGTATAAACACGCGTACAAACGCCGCGGCGCTGCGGACAACTCTGTAATGCTGGCACGTCGCTCTTGGCAATCTTGCGCTTTCTAGGCTTACGAACCAACTGGTTAATCGTTGCCATTTAAATTACTCCGGGTAACAAAATGCCTTCGCGAAGAAGGCTTTGAAATAACCTGACCATCACACCGGGGTGACCTTGAATCAGGGAGGCGGAATTCTAATGACAGCACCTACCTGAGTCAAGATAAATCACCCATTTAACAGGTCTGTTTTATTAGCCGTCGCTAGCACTCAATGCTTCGGACAGCGCCGCTTCCACTTCGCTGGCAGATACGCTCTGATCAACCAGTGCCGCTTCTTTATCTTTACGCCGCTGATTATGGTAGGCAAGACCAGTTCCTGCAGGTATCAAACGACCGACCACCACGTTTTCCTTAAGGCCCCGCAACGGATCCATTTTGCCGGTCACTGCCGCTTCGGTAAGCACACGGGTCGTCTCCTGGAATGATGCAGCGGAAATAAAGCTGTCAGTAGCCAGTGAGGCCTTGGTAATACCCAGTAGTAGCCGATTGAATCTGGCTGGAATTTTATCTTCCCCAACCAGAGTTTCGTTAGCTTCGAGTATGCCGCCATATGCGACTTGCTCGCCTCTAACATAGGATGAATCGCCGGTTTCGCTCACTTCAACCTTGCGCAACATTTGCCGCACAATCACCTCAATATGTTTATCGTTAATTTTCACCCCTTGCAGGCGATAAACTTCCTGAATTTCGTTGACGATGTAGTTTGCCAAAGCCTCAACACCCTTAATACGCAAAATATCATGGGAGTTAGACGCCCCTTCAGAGATGACTTCACCTTTCTCCACATGCTCACCTTCGTAAGCACTGAGATGGCGCCATTTAGGGATCAAAGCTTCGTAATGCTCATCACTACCACTGGGCGTAATAATTAGTCGACGCTTGCCTTTGGTCTCCTTGCCATAGCTGACCGTCCCGGTAATCTCAGCAAGGATAGCGGGGTCTTTCGGCTTACGCGCCTCGAACAGATCGGCAACACGGGGCAAACCACCGGTAATGTCACGGGTCTTCGAGCTTTCCTGAGGGATTCGGGCGATAATATCGCCCGCCCGCACCTGATCCTGATCCTCGATGGTAATAATTGCATCGCCAGGCAATATGTAGTGAGCTGGCATGTTAGAGCCGGGAAAGCAAAGCTCCTCCCCATCCGCTCCAAGCAATGTCACAATTGGCGACATATCCTTACCGGCCGCAGGGCGCTCGTTAGGATCTAACACTACGGTACTGGTCAGGCCTGTCATTTCGTCAGTCTGGCGACTCACGCTCAGACCCTCTTCCATGCCTGAGAACACGACCTTACCATCCACCTCTGTAATAATCGGATGCGTATGTGGATCCCAATTAGCGACCACATCACCCGCAGTGACGGGTGCGCCATCCGCTATTTTGATGATAGCCCCAAACGGCAGTTTGTAACGCTCGCGCTCGCGACCATTTTCATCTACCACCGTCAACTCTGTTGATCGGGACAATGCAACCAGCTCGCCATTAGCACGATCGACTACTTTGGCATTAACAAGTTTGATTGCACCCGTCGTTTTGACCTGAATATTATCAACTGCAGAAGCCCTGGACGCAGCACCACCAATATGGAAAGTACGCATAGTGAGCTGGGTACCCGGCTCACCAATGGATTGCGCCGCTATAACGCCAATCGCCTCGCCAATATTAATCATGTGGCCTCGAGCCAGGTCGCGACCATAACAGTTTGAGCAAAGGCCATAACGAGTTGTGCAGGTAATTGGCGAACGCACCAACATCTCGTCGATACTCATCGCTTCGATTTCTTCACCCCACTTCTCATCAATCATGGTGTTGGCGGGGATCACAACATCTTTGGTTCCTGGTCTGCACACATCTTCGACAGTAACGCGACCAAGAATTCGCTCACCAAGCGTCTCGATGATATCCCCACCCTCAATGATCGGAGTCATCAACAGGCCTTGATCAGTACCGCAATCTTTTTCGGTAACCACCAGATCCTGGGACACATCTACCAGGCGTCTCGTCAGATATCCGGAGTTAGCTGTTTTAAGGGCCGTATCTGCAAGTCCTTTACGCGCGCCATGAGTAGAAATGAAGTATTGCAGAACACTGAGTCCCTCGCGAAAATTGGCAGTGATAGGCGTTTCAATAATCGAGCCATCAGGCCTCGCCATTAGACCTCGCATACCGGCCAACTGACGAATCTGTGCTGGCGAGCCCCGCGCACCGGAGTCTGCCATCACGAATACAGAGTTAAAAGAATTTTGCTCTTCTTCTTCACCGTCACTGTTAATCACCGTTTCCCTGGATATGGCTTCCATCATCGCCTTGGCCACCTGATCATTAGCTCGAGACCAAATATCGATGACTTTGTTGTACTTTTCACCCTGGGTCACCAAACCAGATGCAAATTGTGACTCAATCTCAACGACTTCGGATTCCGCCTTATCGATTATTTCAGCTTTCGACTCCGGGATAACAAAATCATCGATACCGATCGATGCACCGGAAGTGGTTGAAAAATCAAAGCCGGTATACATCAGCTGATCAGCAAAAATTACGGTAGGCTTCAGGCCCAGTAAGCGATAACACTGGTTGATCACCCTGGAAATCGCTTTTTTATTCATGTCCTGATCGACAAGGTCAAAACCCAGTCCTTCGGGAACAATTTCCCACAGCAAGCCTCTCCCCACCGTGGTATCTTTCAGCGTGAACGTTTCAGTTCTCTGACCGTCCTCGTCAAAGCTCACCTCTTTGATACGCACTTTGATACGCGCCTGGAGTCCTACCTGACCACTATAATAGGCACGTGCTAGTTCTTTTAAATCGGCAAACACCATGCCCTCGCCCTGGGCATTTACACACTCGCGAGTCATATAGTACAGACCCAACACCACATCCTGTGAGGGCACAATTATGGGCTCGCCGCTGGCCGGCGATAATATATTGTTGGTGGACATCATCAACGCCCGCGACTCAAGCTGAGCCTCCAGCGTCAACGGCACATGCACTGCCATCTGATCACCATCAAAATCCGCGTTAAATGCGGAACACACCAGAGGGTGCAACTGAATAGCCTTACCTTCAATGAGGATCGGTTCAAATGCCTGAATACCAGCCCTGTGCAAAGTCGGTGCGCGATTAAGGAGCACTGGATGTTCACGAATCACTTCGTCGAGAATATCCCATACCTCCGCCTCTTCACGCTCAACCATCTTCTTCGCTGCTTTGATGGTCATGGCCAGGCCACGGCCTTCCAGCTTGGAGAAAATAAAGGGCTTGAATAGCTCAAGGGCCATACGCTTGGGCAGGCCACATTGATGCAGGCGCAATGTCGGACCCACGACGATTACCGAACGACCGGAATAATCAACGCGCTTGCCTAACAGATTCTGACGAAAGCGCCCCTGCTTACCTTTAATCATGTCGGCCAGGGATTTTAATGGCCGCTTATTGGAGCCGGTTATTGCGCGACCTCTACGGCCATTATCAAGCAGGGCATCTACCGATTCCTGCAGCATACGTTTTTCGTTGCGAACGATAATATCTGGCGCATTTAACTCGAGCAGCCTTTTTAGCCGGTTATTACGATTGATCACGCGGCGATACAGATCATTAAGATCAGAGGTAGCAAAACGACCTCCATCCAGCGGCACCAAAGGCCTCAGGTCAGGCGGCAAAATAGGCAACGCTTCGAGGATCATCCACTCCGGCTTGTTACTGGATTTTAGAAATGCCTCAAGTAACTTAAGCCGTTTAGAGAATTTTTTGATCTTGGTTTCAGAGCGGGTATTGGGAATTTCCTCCCTCAAGTCCGCCGCAGCCTTCTCCAGATCGATGTCTTTCATCAGCATCTGGATCGCTTCGGCACCCATGCGGGCAATAAATTCGTCGCCAAACTCTTCCATAGCTTCGAAGTATTCATCGTCCGTAAGTAGCTGACCGCGCTCCAGTGTAGTCAGACCCGGATCAACAACGACAAACGATTCAAAATATAGTACCCGCTCAATCTCGCGCAGGGTCATATCAAGTATCAGACCAATACGCGATGGCAAAGACTTTAAAAACCAGATATGAGCGACTGGGCTGGCTAGCTCAATATGGCCCATACGCTCCCTGCGAACCTTCGCCAGCGTCACCTCGACGCCACACTTTTCACAGACGATGCCACGGTGTTTCATGCGCTTGTATTTGCCGCACAGACACTCGTAGTCTTTCACCGGGCCAAAGATCTTGGCACAAAATAAACCGTCACGCTCCGGCTTGAAAGTTCTGTAATTAATTGTCTCCGGCTTTTTTACTTCGCCAAAAGACCATGACCGCACCATATCAGGCGGAGCCAGGCCGATTCGAATGCCTTCAAAATCGCTTCTCTGATCCTGGGATTTGAGCAAATTTAATAAATCTTTCAAGGCCTTTCCTCCAATAGATGTTCGCCTCGCCGGCCCACAAAGGCCGGCGCTCGACTACGCACAGTGGCTCTTATTCGTATTCCAGCTCAATATTGATGCCTAACGAACGGATCTCCTTCACCAAAACGTTAAACGATTCCGGTATACCCGGCTCCATCATATGGTCGCCGTCAACTATATTTTTGTACATTTTAGTCCGCCCCTGGACATCATCAGACTTCACTGTGAGCATTTCCTGCAAAGTGTAGGCCGCCCCGTAGGCTTCCAGCGCCCAGACTTCCATCTCACCGAAACGCTGACCGCCGAACTGTGCTTTACCACCCAGTGGTTGCTGGGTAACAAGGCTATAGGAACCCGTTGAGCGAGCATGCATCTTGTCATCAACCAGGTGGTTGAGTTTGAGCATATACATATAGCCAACTGTCACTGAACGGCTAAAAGCGTCACCCGTGCGGCCATCATATAAGGTCATTTGCCCACTTTCCGGCAGGCCTGCAAGTGCAAGCAATTCCTTGATTTCAGCTTCTGTGGCGCCGTCAAATACGGGTGTCGCCATAGGCACACCACCGCGAAGATTCTCAGCCAGCTCCACTACTTCAGGTCCACTCAGATCTTTCAGGTTCACTTTGGTTTTGCTATCGCCGACACGATAGATGGATTGCAGGAACTGACGTAACTCAGACACCTTGCGCTCTTCTTTCAACATAACATTGATTTTATCACCCAAACCCTTGGCAGCAAGCCCAAGGTGGGTTTCAAGAATCTGCCCGACATTCATACGCGAGGGCACACCTAGCGGATTAAGCACGATATCTATCGGTTGCCCATTTTCGTCATAGGGCATATCTTCTACCGGCATAATCACCGAGATCACACCCTTGTTGCCATGCCGACCGGCCATTTTGTCGCCAGGCTGAATACGGCGTTTGATGGCAAGATAGATCTTGACGATTTTTTGCACCCCGGGTGCTAGATCATCGCCAGTTTGCAACTTTCCTTTCTTGTCTTCAAAACGTTCATCCAGCAACAAGCGACGTTCTGCCAATTGCTGTTCAGCCAGCACCAGCTGCTGGTTACATTCGTCATCATTCATCCGAATGCTGAACCACCCGCTCGCATCAAGGCTACCGGCTACGTCGTCGGTCAGTAGATCACCTTTGTTAAGATCGGGCGCCCTGATAACCGCTTTGCCCACCAGAGAACTGCGCAGACGTTGAAAAGTGGCATTTTCCATAATGCGGTATTCATCGTTGATGTCCTTGCGAAACTGATCAAGCTCTGTTTTTTCAATCTGGAGAGAACGCTCGTCCTTTTCCAGCCCTTCGCGAGTAAACACCTGAACATCGATAACAGTACCTTTAGTGCTGCCGGGCACGCGCAGTGAAGTGTCTTTGACATCACTGGCTTTTTCCCCAAAGATCGCCCGCAGCAATTTTTCTTCGGCAGTCAGTTGTGTTTCACCCTTCGGCGTGACTTTGCCCACCAGGATATCGCCCGAATTAACCTCTGCGCCAATATAAACAATACCTGTCTCATCCAGACGCGATAGCGCCGACTCACCGACATTTGGAATATCGGCGGTAATTTCTTCAGTGCCAAGTTTAGTGTCACGAGCGACGCAGGTTAATTCCTGAATATGTATCGTCGTAAAGCGATCTTCTTCAACCACCCGCTCGGATACCAGAATCGAATCTTCAAAGTTATAACCATTCCAGGGCATAAAGGCGATGCGCATATTTTGCCCGAGCGCCAACTCTCCGAGGTCTACCGAAGGACCATCAGCCATAATGTCACCACGCGCAATGACATCACCAGACTTCACAATGGCGCGCTGATTAATACAGGTATTCTGATTGGATCGCGTGTATTTGGTCAGATTGTAAATATCGACACCGGCATCGCCCGTATCGACCTCATCATCATTAACCCTGACCACAATACGCGCAGCATCGGCGTTCTCAATTACACCGCCGCGGCGCGCCACCACACAAACCCCTGAGTCACTAGCCAGTACGCGCTCAATGCCCGTACCCACCAAAGGTTTATCAGATTTCAGTGTCGGCACAGCCTGACGCTGCATATTAGATCCCATCAATGCTCGGTTAGCATCGTCGTGCTCAAGAAAGGGGATCAAGGATGAAGCAACCGATACGATCTGGCGCGCGGAAACATCCATATACTGCACCTCGCCCGGAGGTTTCACCGTAAATTCACTCTGGTAACGTACGGCCACCAATTGTTCGGTCAATTTGCCATTTTTATCAAGCGTTGCCGATGCCTGGGCAATAACATACTCAGCTTCGTTTATTGCTGACAAATATTCGACCTCGTCAGCTACCCGGCCATCGACGACCTTACGGTAGGGAGTTTCGAGGAAGCCGTAATCATTAGTCCGAGCATAATTTGCCAGTGAGTTTATCAGGCCAATATTAGGCCCTTCCGGCGTTTCAATCGGACACACGCGACCATAATGTGTTGGATGCACATCACGCACCTCAAAACCTGCTCGCTCGCGCGTCAAACCACCGGGCCCTAACGCTGAGACACGACGTTTATGAGTAACTTCTGAGAGCGGGTTGTTTTGATCCATAAACTGGGACAACTGGCTGGAACCAAAAAACTCTTTCATTGCAGCGGCCACAGGCTTGGCATTAACCATATCCTGAGGCATTAGCCCATCAGACTCAGCAACAGACAAGCGCTCTTTGACCGCACGTTCTACACGAACCAGACCAATGCGGAACTGGTTCTCAGCCATTTCGCCAACGGAACGTACTCTACGATTACCCAGATGATCGATGTCATCCACAGTGCCCTGGCCATTACGAATAGCGAGCAGCACCTTAAATACATCAACAATATCTTCTCTCGATAAGGTCCTGGTACCCTCGACCTCTTCCCGCCCTAAACGCCGGTTGAACTTCATTCGACCTACAGATGAAAGGTCGTAGCGATCGGAACTAAAAAAGAGATTTTTAAACAGGTTCTCTGCGGAATCTTTAGTCGGCGGCTCACCCGGGCGCATCATGCGATATATTTCCACCAGAGCTTCAAGCTCAGTGCGCGTGGCATCAACCCGCAATGTATCTGCTATAAACGACCCACAATCAAGATCATTAGTATAAATAGTATCGATTTCAGTCAGTTTCAGTTCGCGGATTTTCTCGATGATTTCTTCAGTAATCAGCGAATTACATTCAACGAGAACCTCGCCAGTTTCTTCATCAACGATATCTCGGGTAATAGCTTTTTCAAGCAAATATTCAGCCGGCACCGCTATTTCGGTCATATTGTCTTTTTCGAGCTGGCGAATGTGTCGTGCAGTGACACGACGCCCTTGCTCTACCACCACTTTACCGCCTTTACTGACTATGTCGAAGGCGGCCATCTCACCGCGCAAACGGGAAGGTTCCAGCTCTAGAATAAAATTACCCTCAGGGTCAATTCTAAACGTAGAGGTGTCAAAGAATATGTCGATGATTTCTTCTGTACTGTAGCCCATCGAGCGCAACAAAATAGTCGCTGGCAACTTACGTCGTCGATCGATACGCACATAAACAAGATCTTTAGGATCAAATTCAAGATCCAGCCAGGAACCACGGTAGGGGATTACTCGGGCTGAATACAACAATTTACCGGAAGAATGAGTTTTGCCTTTGTCATGATCAAAAAACACACCTGGAGAACGATGCAACTGGGAAACAATCACTCGCTCGGTACCATTGATAATAAATGTACCGTAGTCTGTCATCAGGGGGATTTCCCCCATATAGACTTCCTGTTCCTTAATATCCTTTATCGGTTTGCTGGCCAGATCCTTATCAATTAGCACCAGACGAACGCGCACCCGCAACGGTACTGCATAGGTAGTGCCGCGCAGTTTGCATTCCTCGACATCGAAAGCAGGCTTGCCGAGACGGTAATCGACATATTCAAGACGCGCGTTACCCGAATAGCTCTCGATTGGAAACACCGAACCAAAAGCCGCGTGCAAGCCAGTGTTGGTACGGTCTTTAGCAGCTACACCGGGCTGAGTAAACTTTCGATACGAATCAAGCTGTATAGCTAAAAGGTAGGGCTGATCCATCACTTCTGGCAACTTGCCAAAATCTTTGCGGATCCTTTTTTTCTCTGTATATGAATAAGTCATCGATATTCCCTGGCACGTTTAGCGTTTCGGATAATCCTGCTACACCGCATTCCGGTAGCAAAATCACTGGACTGACACAGCGTCCTTTTCTACAAGCGGGAAAAGGCTGGAGAGTCATACTCACCAGCCTTGTATCCCGTCAAGCGGGCACAGTCAGACTTGCGCGATGCAAGCTTATTTCAGTTCGACAGCTGCACCAGCCTCTTCGAGTTGGGTTTTTGCTGCCTCAGCTTCTTCTTTAGAGGCTCCTTCTTTAACCGTAACCGGTGCACCATCGACCATGCCTTTGGCTTCTTTAAGTCCCAGGCCTGTTATAGCACGAACTGCCTTGATTACATTGACTTTCTTGTCACCAATCGCCGACAACACTACATCAAACTCAGTTTGTTCTTCAGCAGCTTCTCCACCTCCGCCCTCTCCAGGGGCAGCAGCTACAGCTACTGCGGCAGCGGCAGAAACACCAAATTTTTCTTCCATTGCAGAAACAAGTTCAACAACATCCATAACACTCATTTCAGCAATCGCATCTAAAATATCATCTTTTGAAAGAGCCATGACTCAATCTCCTATTTACTAATAATTTAGCACTAACAATTTAGTGCTAATAATTTACAGAACCGAAACCGCTTACGCGGCTTCCTCTTGTTTTTGATCACGAACGGCAGCTACTACTCGGGTCACCTTGGTCGGCACTTCATTGAGCGTACGCGCCAGCTTGGTTACCGGGGCGATCATCACGCTGAGTAACAGGCTAAGTGCCTGATCACGGGTCGGCAATGTTGCAAGCACATCCAGCTGCTCCTTAGCCAACATTTGACCACTAACAGCCAGGCCCTTGACTTCAAAGTTTTCGTTCTCCTTTGCAAAATCCTTGAACAGCCGCGCTGCTGCCCCGGGGTCTTCCATAGAAAAACCAAACAGGGATGGTCCGACCAAAAGCTCCTCTACACACTCAAAATCAGTGCCCTGAAAAGCCCGTTTTGCCAGTGAATTTTTGACGATACGCAGGTTAACACTTGCTTCCCGCGCCAGTTTGCGAAGCGCAGTGATATCGCTAACACCCACACCTCGCGCATCACCAATCACCAGTGACAGGGCCTGACAGGCCGTCTCGTTAACCTCGGTAACTATGGCTTTTTTGTCTTCGAGATTTAATGCCACACAAATATCTCCTGGGTTTGATCGAAGCCTTACGACTCCGTATTTATTCCGACAAACTACAAAGCCGGAACAGTTTCTGGTGATCAAATCCAGCATTAACACTGAATCGGGTCACACCGTTTACGCGGGCGGTATATGGTGAGATCAGATCAACTCTGCCTCATTCGTACCATTAAACCCCAACTACTCTTACTTAAAGAAAGTCTATATAGGGAACCTGCGGTCTTTAACGGTCAGCGCTAAAGATCCTTTGACAAATCTTTTGCACTGGCCCCAAAGTCAGTCGGAGCACTACGCTCCCAATGAAGATTGATCGATCAACAAGCCGGGACCCATGGTTGTCGACAGGGTAATTTTCTTCAGGAAAATACCCTTGGCCGAGGCCGGCTTGGCCTTTGACAAATCAGTGATCAATGCTTCCAGATTTTCTTTAATAGCCTTTGCCTCAAAGCCAATACAACCGATTCCACCATGTACAATACCGCTCTTGTCGGCACGAAACCGCACCTGCCCGGCTTTGGCATTTTTCACAGCACCGACTACGTCCGGCGTCACTGTTCCAGTTTTCGGATTGGGCATCAACCCTCGAGGACCCAAAATCTGGCCAAGCTGACCAACCACTCGCATGGCGTCCGGGCTGGCAATGACCACGTCAAAGCCTAACTCTCCACCCTTAATCCGCTCCGCAAGATCCTCCATACCAACCAGGTCAGCACCCGCAGCGGTGGCGGCTTCGGCACTATCACCCTGCGCGAAAACTGCTACTCTGACGTCTTTACCAGTACCGTTAGGCAAAGTGGTTGCGCCGCGAACCACCTGATCAGATTTCTTCGGATCAATCCCCAGGTTTACCGATACATCAACCATTTGCTCAAATTTGGTAGGGGGCAATGATTTAAGTAATTCAACCGCTTCCTCAATACCGTAAACTTTGCCTGGCTCAACCGCTTCGTTAATCGCTCGCTGACGCTTGCTCAATTTAGTCATTGCACACCCTCCACTTCAAGACCAGCGCTTCTGGCGCTACCGGCTATGGTACGCACCGCAGCGTCCATATCCGCTGCAGTCAAATCCGGCATTTTTTGTGTGGCAATCTCTTCGAGTTGCGCCCGGGTCACCTTACCCACCTTTTCTGTGTTGGGCCGACCGCTACCTTTTTTTACACCTGCTGCTTTTCTCAGCAACACCGATGCTGGCGGCGTCTTCATGATAAAAGTAAAGCTACGGTCGCTATATACAGTAATAACCACCGGGATTGGCAAGCCCTGTTCTACACTCTGTGTCTGGGCGTTAAAGGCCTTGCAAAACTCCATAATATTGACGCCGTGCTGACCGAGCGCAGGGCCAACCGGAGGGCTGGGATTCGCTTGCCCAGCAGGCACCTGTAATTTGACATACGCTTCTACTTTTTTTGCCACTTGTTATCTCCTCATGGGTTTAGCGCCTCAGGGCTTACAAATAACCCATCCCAGGCTTCCCGGCCCGTCGCTGCGGGCGTTTCTAAATCAGGACTTTATTCAGGCCTTTTCAACCTGAATAAAGTCCAGCTCAACCGGCGTGGAACGACCAAAAATCGTCACCGCCACCTTCAGTTTGCTCTTGGCATAGTTAACTTCTTCAACCGACGCATTGAAGTCGTTAAATGGGCCATCAATCACACGCACCAACTCACCGGGTTCAAACATTGTTTTCGGTCGAGGCGCTTCCTCAGAGTCGTGCATACGCGCAAAAATAACATCAGCTTCCCGATCACTTATCGGCGCGGGCTTATCCGCCTTGCCACCAATAAAACCCATCACCCGAGGCGTTTCCTTTACCAGATGCCAGGAATCATCGGTGAGCTCCATTTGCACCAGCACGTAGCCAGGGAAAAATTTTCGCTCACTTTTGCGCTTCTGCCCACCGCGAATCTCCACTACTTCTTCTGTAGGCACGAGAATCTCGCCGAAATCGTCCTGCATACCCTCCAGTTCGATCCGATCTTTTATAGCTGCAGCGACCTTTTTCTCATATCCGGAATAGGCGTGCACAACATACCATTGCTTCGACATTTCTGACCCCTAGCCTATAACGAACGTCGCCAACCAACCAATGAATGCATCCAGCCCCCACAGCAACATCGCCATCAGCAGAATAAACCCAACAACCACCAGGGTAGTCTGGTTTCTTTCCTGACGGTTAGGCCAAATAACCTTTCCCGCCTCTACTCGAGCTCCTTTTGCTAGCCCCCAAAAAGCGGCCCCTTTGGCTGTTTGCAAAGCAATCGCTGCTGCCAGCGCACCAATAACCAATAAACTCAACACACGGTAAAGGAGTGGCTGAGCAGCAAAGTAATAATTGCCAAACACTCCGAAACCTACCAGCAGAAACACCAGCGCCCATTTAACACCATCTAACCGGAATGTTATCTCTTCGCTCACTGCGCACCTTGCTCTATGGCTACGGACATCACTACCTTACCGTTTTTTACTGGCAGGCCAGGAGGGACTCGAACCCCCAACACCCGGTTTTGGAGACCGGTGCTCTACCAATTGAACTACTGGCCTGTAATTTCCCAATCGTAGCAGCTAATAGTTATTCACCTATAACTGCGGAGCCAGCCCCTTCAGTAGTAAGCCGATCCCAACTGGTGCTGACTTATTCCAACTTGAAATAAGTCGCTACTCAATAATTTTAGCGACCACGCCGGCACCGACCGTACGTCCGCCTTCGCGGATAGCAAAACGCAGACCGTCTTCCATCGCAATCGGCGCAATCAGCGTCACTTCCATCTGAATGTTGTC
>Ga0164315_10001926_pt1 | contig 15797 bp, 21 predicted proteins | sample GuaBasSedimGuay6_FD_113737 | JGI IMG/M metagenome (GOLD analysis project Ga0164315, IMG submission 113737) | Subseafloor sediment microbial communities from Guaymas Basin, Gulf of California, Mexico - Guay6, Core 4569-2, 0-3 cm | ecosystem: Environmental > Aquatic > Marine > Hydrothermal vents...
CATGTAGGCCGATCCCACGGCAAAGGTGAAGTCGTTGGCTGAATGATCGGTTGTAAGGGTATTCTGAGGGGATATCCAGTCCTCCCGGGATTGGGGAACCTTTCCCAGACCGGAGTGGATATTCCATCGGGGGGTGATGTCGTATTGGATTCTGGCGGTCCAGATATTGAATATTCCTTCGGAATCAATATTGATCTGGAACTGGTAGTGAAACTTCGGGGTGTACTCTCCATCCATGTAGAATCTTGTGCGGTTCACATAGAATCCCGAAGTGACAGAGTCTTCTCCGGCACCCGGTGTTAACCTGTAATTCAGATGCCAACGTATCTGGGTATAGCCTCCGAGGTTCAGACGGAATGCATTATCAGCGCTGCGAATATGAAACCCATTGGATGCTTTTATGTCATATCCGGCATAGGTATCCGCATAAATACCTGAAACAGCAATAAAAAGAATCACTAGAAGAATAATTGTCCGTTGTCCTGCGTGCTGCACCCAGATTTACCCCCGGGAAAGATTTCTAATTTAAGTGTAGATGTGTTTCAATCCGGTTGTCTATCACCGGTTCATAAGTTCTTCTCCAAGTATTCATGGATCGCTATTTATCAACCGAATCAGGTTCTATTTCACGAACTTTGCCCAATACAGCCTCATACACTTTCCGAGACCCATCCTTTGCTCGTTTTTCGAGGTAATTCTCTGTCTCCAGTGCTGTGATTTTCTCTGCAACGGCACTTGAGACAAATTGGTTAATCGATACGTGATCTTTCTTGGAAATCTCACGCAAGCTATTATGTAACGAGTCGGGAAGCCGAATGCTTAATGAGCTCATGCTAACCCCCTTTCTATTAGATATTTTTTTGGTGTCAGGACGCTGATTCCAAATTGATCAACGCCCTGAAAATCCTTTTTGTTGAAAGTAATAATTTTCCCGCTCCCAGAGCTGACCGCAACTTCCAGGATATGATCGTCGAATGAATCCTTCAGGAATGGCCGCCACAAATAGTAAATTTTCACGTGTTGGCCGACTTTACATAGATAATTAATAAATCCTTTAATATCTCTCTCAGACAGCGATGTTGAGTCTCTAAATCGAAGGAGCACAGATTCATATTCAAGAATCAACGGAACGGAAATGCCGATCTTGAATTGTTCCTGAGTAAGTAGCTCAAGAAGCTTGAACGAAAACCCACGGCGGGACCGAAGACCCGAGAGAATTACATTAGTATCCAGGATAACAAAATCACTCATCTGGTATCATATACAATACCACAAGGTGCAAAGTTCATCAAGTTGCGGAAAGAATTCTAATGAACTCTATAAAGTAGGTGTCGATCAAAATCTTAAATTCATTGGGATAGTCATGTTTCTTTTCGCCGCACAAATGACAGCGCGGCGGTGAACCTCATTTGTTTTTTTCATTAAACATCATATAGACGTAATCCGGACATTTCACTGAGGTTCCGGGCATTCCCTGCCGAGGTGAATCATACATTAGATTACCGGCAGATTCAGGGTGTTGATAAAACCCCCGTAGATATCGCCGTGGAGATGGGATTTATCGAAATTGAAGACCTTCTCAGAGAATATGGCGAGAATCCTGGTCGGCCCAAAAAAAAGCCGGTACCGTAGTACCGACTTTATATTGCTCCCTCGGAGAGACTCGAACTCCCGACCTAGTGGTTAACAGCCACCCGCTCTACCAACTGAGCTACAAGGGATCGAACGTAGGCAAAGATATAGGAATCCTGTTCTCATGTCAACAAGATTCCTGAAGGAAAAACCCTTTGTTACTTTACCCCGAGTTCTTCTTTTATAATCTTCTCAAATGTAGCTTTTGGAAGGGCGCCGGCAGCCATCTGGGGCTGGCCATCCACGGGAATAAAGAGGATGGAGGGAATGCTTTGAATGCCGAATGCACCTGCTATTTCCTGCTGGGCTTCAGTATCCACTTTCCAGACATTCAGTTTCCCGTCGTATTCGGTGGATAACTCTTCAATGATCGGTGCTACCATTTTACAGGGGCCGCACCAGTCGGCATAAAAGTCAATGATACCAGGAAGTTCGCTTTTGTACTTCCACTCTTTTTCATTGGTATAATCAAATACTTTTTCTTTAAATGTTTCAGCTGTCAGATGTTCCGCCATATCGGTCTCCTTGAGGCGGGTTTCTCCGCCAGTTTGTTTTCGTTCATAGGAAAATAACTATATACTATCTAAAAAGCAAGTTTGGATTTAACGTTCCTCATCCAAGATAAGTTCTGATAGCGTCAGCAAGAATGTTGTAGGTCTGCCGCCGTTTCTCATCGTTATTTTCCAGCAGGGTTTTCCGGAATCCCGGCATCTCGGTGAGAAACCGCTTAACGGTACGGTACATATTCCTGTTGCTCCCAGAAGCCAAAACACAAAACGTTTATCTGGTGCTACATCGGCTATTATCTCGTTGACTCATCCGGCAATTGCAGGATTATCTATGGCAGATATGGGGCTGTCGGAAGGAAGTTCTGTATTGAAAATCACTGTCAGATAGAAGGCACCGCTGGGTTTGATAACGGTAATGCCCGGGATATCTGAAAGTATGGAAACCGCCTCATCGGCCCGGTCTGAGAACATTTTTTCTCGGCGTTTTATATGGCCGGGATACCGGGAGTCTGAGAATACCCGGGGGATCGCCATTTGCGGGAGGGTGGTGGAACAGACTTCCAGTCTATTGGCATCCAGCAGGCTGGTGATATACCGGCGGAAGACATCATCTTTATCCTGATTGAACACTTCCACCCACCCACCCCCCATCCGCAGCGGGCTCCGGGCCATGGAAACTCCTTGGAGATGCTGCGAAGGGCGATACCTGGAGTTTCACCGATTACTTCACTTAATGAAGCTGTTTTTTTACCCGGATATACGATGTTGGAATAGGTTTCATCACAGAGAACAAAAAGATCGTGCTCTCTGGCTATTTTTACAATTTCTTCCAGTGTGGACCGGGGATAAACAGCACCTGTGGGATTATCAGGATCAAGACGATATGTTAGATGTTCATACCCCGAGTGAGATGCTTCTGCCGAGGAGAGGGTGGAGTAGGCCGGGGAAGATGGGTAAAGAGTGTGGAAACTGCATCTCCAAGTCCGTTGAAAAATAGAATATCATCCGGGCCGATTTGTGCACCGCCTCTGGTATTAACTCCATCGGCAAGAAATTTCCTGGTTTCAGGATCCCCGGCAGATGCAGTATTGGCATAGCTGTAATCACCGCTTACCAGAGAGCTGATAATATCTTTAATCCAGTTGGCCATGGGTTCACCCTTCTGTACAGGATCGCCGATATCTCCCCAGATAATCTCCCTGCCCAGCTTATTCAGTTCGTGGGCGGTTTGGACGATTTCCCTGATTTCGTAGCGGAGCTGACCGGCCCCGATGTGAACGATGTCTCTTCTCATTGGAACAACCTGGCCTCTGGAATAAATCGGGGTCAATACCTGAATGTTTTTTACCGATTTATCACCGTAATATTGACACTTTTGCATCGCTGTTCCAGGGAATCCCTCCGCTGCTGAACCCGGGCATATCCATACTGATGTCCATATCACCTTCAATCCTGATATCGGCATGGCCGTTTCCTGTGAGGAGATTCCAGGCGGAACGACCAACTTCAGCAAAATCAATATTCATTTTAAGGTTAATATTTCTACTGCTCCGGGGTGGTACTTTTACCGCTCCATTGGTACTGATGCTGCCCCATTCATTATCAGAAACAATAACCTGTCCTTCGGCTGTATTCACTATAAGGGCGGAGCTGTTGGGGTTTACAATATTGAATGATAGTGTTATTTCAGCTCCACTAAGAGTTACACGATCCACGTTAATGCTGTTCGGCTGAATTAGAGGAATCTTGAGTATGGGGATATCTCCTTTCCCGGAAACCTCCAGCCTGATTCCCCCCATATAAGGAAATGCAATCTCAAGTCCCATTCTGATTCCTACAGGGACCGATTCACTGCCAGGAAAAGACTCAATTGTTGAGAGGAGTTCCTGATACGTAATCTCTACCGGGATGGGTATAATTGATTTACCACCGGCTTTCAGAGATACAGGTTTTTCCTGCCGGCCGGATAGCCATTCATTTCCCTGAATGGATAAACCGTAATCATAGGCATCCAGTGTAATTCCCACAGGATTGGGATTGCTTATCTCTACATTCACCTGGAGGGTTAGGGATGTGAAATCAATATTGATTATTTCTATCGATTCAATCTTTGCTTCGGGGTTTTTAAAAAGATTATCGAGCTCTGAGCAACCGCTGATTGTGAATAAAAATATCGGAATAAATAATAACATCGGGAATCCACGAGACAGGAAACGCATCAGTTGTTTTCTCATATTTGTAATATAGCATCGAAATCTTATTGTGACAGAGCTATTACAAGGACAGCGTTTTTGTTCTCTGCACCGGTGCTGCTGATAATTCTGGATGACTTGCCGTTGTCTTTCAGGTATTCGGTAGGACCGGTGAAGGTGAATCCCATAATACTGCCTGAGAGGCTTACTGTCAGTCCATTGCCGGTAGGGGAATTCGGGAGGCGCTCTGCCAGAGCTCCATTATAGTAGGCTCTGGTATAGGGCAGTTCATTGGCTTTGATATCAATCCAGAGATGAGCTTCAGGGAGAGCTTTCTCCCATTCCTGGTGGTAGGTATCCCGGCAGATGGTTGTAACGATTTTGTATCCATTGATTTCAAAGGGCCGGGCATCACTTATTCTCCCGGATTTCAATTTTAATAGATTGACCTCCGGATCTCCCGGGAACACTTTATCCTGGGTCCAGATCAGTTCTCCTTCAGCGGAAAAAAGTAGAGCCCGATTCCGTATATTTCCATCGGTATCGAGTATCAGGGTACTGCCAGCGAGGATGGCATAAGCTCTCTCCCGGGAGATTTCCGACCAGATGGAAATAATTTGCGGTTCTGCCATCCTCAGGGCCCAGCTCATCAGGAAGCGGTTACCGGCGGGATCGGCTGACAGGGCGGTAATTTCCTCCGGGCTGAGGAATGAGAGTCCCAGGAATGCGGAGGTGTATTCCGGGAAGACCGCCAGGTTCAGGGGGCTGCTGCCGATGGCGAATGCTTCGGCCTCAAGATTATCCAGAGCCGTTTCGATGGCCCTGCGGAAAGATTCAGGACTGGTGTAGACTTCCCGGGATACGGCAAACTGTACGGCGCCTGTAACGAGGCTTTTCTCTGGTTCGGCGGCAGCCCTTGCTGAAAGAATGGAAGTGGTGAAAAAGGCGAGAACTGCCAGGATTATCCCGGGGCTGAGGGCGGCAGAGGTCATTATTCTCATAATGCTTAATCCCGAGTGAGTTTTCGATATTTAAGGCGTTTTGGGATATCCGCTTCACTGCCCAGACGCTTGTGCCGGTCTTCATCGTAATCAGACCAGCTGCCGGGAAACCAGACGGTATTGCCATCGTCTTCGAAAGCCAGGATATGGGTGGCTACCCGATCGAGAAACCATCGATCATGGCTGACAATAACCGCAGTTCCCGGGAATACATCAAGAGCCTCTTCCAGCCCTCGAATAGTGGCAACATCAAGATCGTTTGTGGGTTCATCCAGGAGAAGAAGGTTTCCTTCCTCCTGAAGTACCAGAGCCAGATTCAGACGATTTTTCTCTCCACCGGAGAGATCCCCGACTTTCTTTCCCTGATCGTTGCCGGTAAAACCAAAGCGGTTGAGCCAGGCCCGGGAGTTGATATCTTTGCCTCCCAGGGTAATCATTTCTTTACCCCCGGAAATCTGGTGCCAGACAGAAAGGGTAGGATCCAAACCTTCCCGGAGCTGGTCGGCCCAGGCAATTTTCACTGTGTCGCCAATTTTCACTGTACCGGAATCAGATGTTTCATCACCGGTAATCAGTTTGAAAAGAGTTGTTTTACCGGCACCGTTGGCACCGACAATTCCAACAATGGCCCCGGGTGGAATATTAATGTCCAGATTTTCAAAGAGGAGCTTATCTTCGTAGCCTTTGGTGAGTCCGGAGGTTTCCACTACCACCGTACCCATCCTGGGTCCCGGGGGTATCCAGAGTTCGGCATCACGGGCCTCTTCCAGGGCTTCAATATTGCGAAGGGCATCCAGACCTTTAAGCCGGGCTTTGGAGCGCAGCCGCCGCTGAGGACCGGCCCTTTGTATCCATTCGAGTTCCTTTTTCAGGTTCCGCTGTCGCCTGGATTCGGCTTTGCCTTCCAGGCGGAGACGCTCATCTTTCTGGGCCAGCCAGGAGGCATAGTTTCCTTTCCAGGGGATACCTTTTCCCCGGTCGAGTTCCAGTATCCATCCGGTAACATTGTCCAGAAAATACCGGTCGTGGGTTACCAGGATAACGGTTCCGGAATAGTCGTGAAGGTGATGCTCCAGCCAGGCGATACTTTCTGTATCCAGATGGTTTGTGGGTTCATCCAGGAGCAGAACATCAGGCCGGGAGAGAAGAAGCCGGCAGAGTGCTGTTCTCCGGCGTTCTCCACCTGAGAGATTGTCCACAATCTGATCGTCCGGGGGACAGCGGAGGGCTTCCATGGCCAGATCGAGACGGGAATCAAGTTCCCATCCGTCGGCGGCTTCAATTTTTTCCTGAACAACTCCCTGACGGGTGAGGAGTTTCTCCATCTCATCATCGTCCATGGGTTCGGAAAATTTATCACTTATTTCATCGTACTCAGACAGGAGTTCAGCTAATTCTCCAACCCCTTCGCTTATCACTTCCCGGACGGTTTTTCCCGGGGTGAGTTCCGGTTCCTGAGACAGATACCCCACACTTACTTCGTTTGACATCATGCGGTCGCCATCGAAATCGGTTTCCAGCCCCGCCATGATTTTCAGCAGGGTGGTTTTACCCGATCCATTGGCGCCGATAATGCCTATTTTGGCTCCCAGAAAGAAGCTTAAGGTGATATCGGAAAAGATTGTTTTGGTGCCGTAGCGTTTTCCGGCTCTTGAGAGGGAGAATATAATTGTTTCGTCTGCCATGGGGGGAGTATACGGGGAGGGGAGTGCTGGGGGAAGGGATATCAGTAAGGCAGCTGTGATTATCAAATCTCAGACTTTCTATCGATTTCTTTCAGCCAGTAAAATCAGTAATCTCAGTTCCTCTTCATCAAATGCTTCAGTCCACCTTTCCTGGAAATCAGCGGATCGGGTTATCTGGGCAATGGCCATGAGGCATTGAAGATGGAAATTCCTTTCAGTGGCCGCACCTGCCAGAGCGAAAACAACTGTGGGTTCAGGGCGGTCTTTATCGTAGATGATACCACCTTTAGCTCTTACCAGAACAATTTCAAATCCCTCTTCATCATTCAGGACGATGTGGGGGATGGCCAGGTTATCTGCGATCAATGTGGTGGATTCATTTTCCCTTTCATTCAGTTTTTTCAGGAGTTCTTCATAACCGGTATCCAGTTTAAGGGAAAATGCTCCGGCGAGTTTTTCGAACAGTTCTGATTGGCTTAACTTACCGGGGAGATCGAGAATAATGGCTTTGCGTATCATCTGGTCAAACCGGTCTTCATCGACGCCGTCCCGCTCTCTGAGTATTTCGCCTAGTTCCTCGGATAGTCGGGTACCCCGGATTTCCCGGGCAGCCATCCGTTCGACGATACGAAAGAGGGCTGAATCCCTTTTGGGTTTCTCATGCCGGAATAAAACAGCCCATAAAGTTGTGATGACAAAAAAACCGCCGGCCAGCAGGAGGGGCATTACTCCCATGGAGTAAATCAGAAATCCGTTGAGGAGTATCCCGAGGATAGGGAGTACCGGGTATAGCGGTGATTTGTACTGCGGGCGATAGGAGACGATTCGGCTTTCCCGCATGAGGATTAGAGAGAGATTCACCAAAAGAAAGAGTATCAGCATCATCGTTGATGCGGCTTTCACAAGATTAGTCAGATCAAGAAGAAGGATGGAAAGAGCCATGAATACAGCTGTGATGAGTATGGCAGGAACAGGAACGCCATTCGAATTGGTTTTACCAACCCATGACGGGAGTAATCCATCATGTGCCATCGCTGCCGGATTCTGGGATGCTGATAAAATAGAGGCATTGGCGGTGGTGGCAAATGCGATGAGTGCGGCAGCTGCAAGGACTATGGCTCCTGTTCTGCCTGCAATTACGGCTCCGCCTTCAGAAAGAGGAGTGAGAGTAGTGTTGAAGGTTTCAGTATCCAGCAGGCTGACTGTCACTCCAATAGCCAGTACGTAGATGATGATGACGATTATGAAACTGAGGAACATGCCTTTTGGCAGTGTTTTCCCTGGGTTACGAACTTCATGGGCCACTGATGCGACTTTTGTTAACCCTCCGAAAGAAACGAATACCATCCCGGCTACTAAAAACAAATTGTTCGCATCCCGGGGAATGAAATCTGTCAGTACTATTTTCTCACTCTTAGAGCCACCCAGAATGATATATCCTGTAAGAATCACAAGAAGTATGGCCACCATTATCACCTGTGATTTGGCCGAACTTTTAACTCCCAGAAGATTAACAAGGGTAAATACCAGAACGAAACTGAGGGCGATGATTTTAAAAGTAACCGGCCCTGCATCCGGATTGATGTACGTCCAGAATGTTCCAATACCCATAAGGGCAAATGCACCTTTCAGGGCAATACTGAACCAGCCTGCGAATCCTGCGAATGAACCTAATAAGGGCCCCAGACTTCTTTCGACGAAGAAATAGGTGCCGCCGGATTTCGGCATGGCGGTGGAAAGTTCCGCTTTGGCTAATAGGGGCGGAATCATCATAATACCGGCCAGCAGATAAGCGGCCACGACGGCAGGTCCGATTTTCATGAAAACCAGGGCAGGGAGTACAAACAGACCGGAACTGATCATAGCTCCTGATGCGATACTGAATACTTCGGCGAGCCCCAGGTTTTTCTTTATAGCTCCGGATTTTTCCATATCTCAATCCTAATGATAAGACGATTCATTGAAGAACTCAATGTAGATCTTCCCTACGGAATTGAACAATACGGTATCCGATAAAAATAATAAGAACCGGCAGTCCCTTGTCCACCAGGTTTATGGGGATTCGAGCCAGAATAGTGGCAAAAACCTTATTCTGACCCATCAGCAGCAGAGCGTTTATGAGTATATCCGGTGGGGATCCGGTTAATCCTCCGAATAGAACATTCACAATATAGGCTCCCAGTATCACATTGGAAACGGTAAGAACCAGGATCATAATAACTTGTCCGGAAAGGTTCCAGTATTTTTCCTTGTCAGCGGCAATTAAACCTGAAATAACGCCGGTTGCCATATTCACAATTGCAAACGGCCCGCTGAGTCCATGAAAACTGTGTGTGAGTTCCATTCCCAGATTAGTTAATAATCCTGTTAACAAACCGGGAAGCCACCCGAAAAAAATACCAACGGTTATTGTAAACATCGAATCAAAATAGAAGGGTAGGGTAAAGACGTATTCACCGAGCAGTTGGACCCCGTTGTTAAGGAGAGTTGCTGCAAAAATTATTGAAATGATTTTAATTGTTCGATGTTTCATCTTTGATTCATGTTACTCTGGAAAAAGTATGCTGACAATCTCAATATATTTGATGAGAAGATGGATTCTAGCTGTTATTGTTTTTATTCTTTTTCTCACACCCCTGATATATCTGAATAGACAGTTTTTCAAAGCTGCAAGGCAAATGGATGCTATTTTTGAAAGCTATACTCATATTGCTGTGGACTGGGCTCAGGCTGAGTATCTGCTTAATTCCGTTTATTTGACGGATGATGAATCCCGGGATGATCTGATGGGTAAACTGTATGGTATAAAACAATGGGTAACAACTTCGGAGTTGAGGAGAATTGCCGAGTTCTCAAGTCCTGATCAAACCCCTGATCACCATTTTAAAGAGCTTGATTTAATTATTGCCGGGGTCATTCAATCAGAAGAAGGCCGGATATATGGTGATCTTACCGGGATGGTGAGTGATGATATCATATCTCTCTATGTATCATTAAAAACTTTCAGGGATAAGCTTGATGCTGGTGTCTCCATACTGCTGCAGGCCCAGATGTTTCTGATTTTTCTGTTGATGATTCTTATTGTAATCGCCCTGGAAGACCGAAACAGACAAAGGGTTCGAATTGAAACCTCTCAGCGCATACAGAAAGAGATCACAAGGGCTCAAGAGGAAGAGAGAAACCGGATTGCCCTGGATCTGCATGATGACATTGCTCAGGAGTTATCATGGATGCGTATGAATTTGGCAAAGGAAAACACTGAAATTGGCCATCTGGAAGTTTTTGACAAGCTGATTTCAAGAATCAGGGATTTATCTCAGAGTTTGAGAACACCGGATTTTACAAGCGAGTTTTTTGATGATGCTGTTCGTGATCTGATCATTACAGTTGAAAACCGTTCATCTATAAAAGTGAAGTATATACCCGGGAATAAGAATTCTGTTGCAAATCCGGAGATATACGGACATCTCTACCGGGTTATTCAGGAATGCCTTACCAATGCGGCAAAGCATGCTGGATCATGCAGGGTTTTTATTGAACTTCAGGAAGAAGATCATTCGGTTTTTTTTGCGTACAGGGATGATGGCAGGGGCTTTAAGTCTGAAGGTGAAGGGCTGGAAATGGGCCTGGGTCTCAAGGGTATCAGAAACCGGGTGATGATGATGAATGGAAAAATGGATTTAATAACAGGCCAGGGGAAAGGTTTGAATATTCAGTGCCGAATTCCATTAAAGAGTGATAATAATGGCTGACTTGGATTCTATTCTGCTTGTTGACGATCATCCTCTGTTCCGAAATGGCCTTAAATCTTTGATTAAGGGGGCTTTTCCTGATTCAGCAATCAGGGAGGCCGGTTCATTAGCTGAGGCAGAAAAGGAATTAGCTGAGATAGACCCGTTTATTGTCATTCTGGATATTACACTTCCAGATGGTAACGGTATTTCTTTTGCCGGGAATCATATCAGAAAATCACCGGAGTGCAGGGTTTTTATACTTACTATGCACCAGCGTAGTGGTTTACTGATACAGGCCAGAGAGGCCGGCTGTCAGGGGTACTTCCTGAAAGAAGGTGATGGTTCTGCCATTATTGCTGCTTTAAAATCAGAAGATAAAGCTTTTAGTGTTTCACCTCAGATGAAAGATCATTTGAAAGCCGTAGAAGAGTATAATGGAATAGTACAGAGGTATGCATTTCTTACCCGTCGGGAAAAGGAAGTCTTCAGATTGTTTGCTGAAGGGCTCGGCTACAAGGAAGTCGCCTGGAAACTGGGAATAAGTCCCCGGACTGCTTCGGTTCACCGATACAATATTTTTGGTAAACTGAATATCAGCAGTGATGTAGAACTTGTAAAGGCGGCCAGGGAAGTGGGATTGTTAATTTAGTTCTCTTTCTTATACGTACCCAGGAAGGTCTCAACATCCTTTTCCTTAATTTTTACCTGTGCCAGATTTTCATATTTATTTTCAATAATTTCATCTATTGTAAACTTGAGAGCCAGCTCATAGAATTCATTATCTGAAACCATTTTCTGATCAACGGCTTTATAGCCATATAAAGATGTAAGGAATTTATCACAGGCCCATTCTGGATAACGGTCTGTGCCGGAATTGGTAAGGCTGATAACAACGATAAAAAACTTTCCGTCATAATATATTCCTGCCTTGTTCAGATCTGCTTCATCATTGAGTGTATGTTCTGCTTTGAATCTCTCATAAGTACGGATTTCATTTGCCGCTTTTACCTGGGTTTTGGCCCCTGGTTCGCCGGCACAGGAAACAAGGATTATCAAGGCTGCAAGGGTAAGAATAATTTGGTTCTCTTTCAGATTCATTTGTACTTCCTTCTTTACGTGAATCTTTATAATAACACTTATTATCAGGATTCGGAATGAACACAATGTTTGACGGTATGATTCTAGTCATCACTATTACTGGAAACTCTCCTGCGTCCGCTTTTCACCTGACTTCGTTTCTTTTTCTTTTTTATCCGGCGCTCTCTGGCGGCTCTTGTGGGTTTGGTTTTCTTTCTGGGTTTAGGATCCGGACGCAGAGCATGGGTTATCAGTGCCTCAAGCCGCTGGAGAGCCTCTTCCCTGTTTCGAGCCTGGCTCCGCTTGCTGTCAGCCTGAATCACCAGATAGCCCTCGCTGCTGATACGGGTGGAGAGACGCCGTTTTATCTTTTCAATACCGGCATCTCCGGGGTACTCCAGATCCTCAACAGCCAGTCTTATGGTTACCTTGGTATCCCTCTTGTTGACGTTCTGTCCCCCTGGGCCTCCGGAACGGCTGAATGAGATTTCAGCATGATTAAGGATGTCCTCCCGCAGTTCCCTGGTATCCATTTTGTTTTCTCCAGGTACATATTGAGGTATAATCAGTGATTATGAATATAGCTATGCTGATCCATTCAATGACGGGAAATACGAAAAATGTGGCCGAGAGCGCTGCTGAAGCATTACGGGCCGGAGGTCATAAGGTGGAAATCCTTGCACTGGAAAGTGAAGGTTCTTACAAAAAGGGTGACCCGAGTCCACCTATTATATCCAGGCCTGAACTTGATGCATACGATGCACTGGTATTCGGTTCCCACGTCGAGGCTTTTTCTCTTTCATCAGCTATGAAAGCATACCTTGCAGATCTTCCCGATCTCAAAGGACGTAAAACGGCTCTGCTTCTCACCCAGTTCTTTCCATTTCAATGGATGGGCGGATTACGCGCCCTTGGCCAGGGAAAAAAGGCGGTGGAGGCCAAAGGCGGCGTGGTTGTAAAAGAGCTTGTTGTGAACTGGTCCCGTAAAGATCGGGATAAGCGGATTGCCCTGGTAGGCGCATCGCTTGCGGAAGTTTTTTCCGCAAGCTGACCTCCCCGCATCCCGGGTAGATTGGAAGCTTATACCTCGAAAGTCTGCCCCATTTTCTCAAGTCCGGCAAACTTGGCATAGTTTGCATGAGCACCGGAACAAAAATTTAATCTGGCATTTTTCGTACTCTCAGGCTTGCTTGTCTTGAAACGGCACCATTTATGGAACCCTCTGGGTACGAAGAACTGCTTCCCTGGATCTGTGATTTGGAAAGTTCTGAAAAGAAAAATGGTATTAAACCCAATCGGGCATAAATATCCATTGTGAATCTCTACTTGCGGTATATTCAATGAGATTCTATCGTTATAATCTTAATATCTGGAAATTTACTTAATCTTTTATCATTGGTATAAAATATATCTGCCCCTGAGTATAAAGCGGTAGCCAATTGGATAGCATCCGGAGTTTTGAACCCGTTTTCTCCACGTATTTGTGCAGCTATCTCTGAAATAGCTTCAGATAGAGGGATTAATGGTTCAGACAAAATATCCAGCAGTAAAGCCCGGTATTTCCGAACCAGTTGCTTATTCTCCTGCCTTTTTGGAACCACCAATAGTTCCAGAAGGGTTAAAGTTGAAGTAGTCAGATTTTCTTCAGCTGTAATCCATTGATTCAGCTGCTTTTCAACTGCGACTGCGAAATTCTCTTCTCCCTCAATTAGGTATATCCAGGGGGCAGTATCAATAAAAATTTTCATATACTAATCCCAATTTTCTCTTTCTTTGTCTAGCCATTTGTCCGGATCCTTACTACGGTTCGTTCCTGGATTTAGTCCATTCAAATCGTGAAGAGATTTGATACGGAGATTCAGTGAATTTGTATGATTCTCATCTGTTAGGGGACTCAATTTGGCAATGGGCTTTCCCGCACGTTCAAGAATAAAGGTTTCAGATTTCAAATTAACTTCATTCAGGATTTCCCCAAGACTTTTCCTTACAGTCATAACAGAAACTACCTTCATGGTGTTACTCCCGTTATTATTGTACTATTCCCAGTTATGATAATCAATATAATGATTATCATACCGAAAGAATCTGGTGTTTAGTTTCCGTAGAGGAGGTTGAGGCGGCATTGTCCAGGGAAACGGCCTCGACGGTGGCGGTGGCACTGCACGAAGGGTCACTTGAAAATACGGCTAACACGAAACAAACATACGTGCTTTCCGCCGTCGGCCTCGACCGGGCAGGCCTTGTGGCACAGGTTTCCCGTTTCTGCCTCGATCGAAGTATAAACATTCTCGATTTCGCCTCCCATGTTGAGGGCGACAAATACACGATGATGCTGCAAATCGACCTTGCAGACATCCAATCCCTGGAAGCATTCCGCCAGGACCTTTCCTCTTTCGGAAAATCCAGCGGGCTGGCTCTTGTGCTGCAGCATAACGATATTTTTCGTGTAACCAACGAGATTCAGTCATGATTCGCTCCGACCAGATTCTAAAAACCGTTGATATGATTCAAAAAGAGAATCTCGATGTCCGCGCTGTAACGATGGGTATCAGCCGAGCTGATGCAAACCTGATTGCAGCCGTCCCCGAAGCGCTGGCCACAACCAGCAAGGTTTGCTCGTCAATCAACGCTGCTTGGGAAAACCGTATGTGAACTGGCGGAAGCGAGCGCGGACAGCGGCGGCTTTGCGGCGGCTAAGTTTGTGGTTTTTGCCAACCAGCCCGGGGACAATCCCTTCATGGCAGGTGCCATTCATGGGCTTGGCGAGGCCGAGGCCGTTATCAATGTGGGTGTAAGCGGCCCCGGTGTGATTGCCCGTGCGCTGGAGCGCAGGATTGTGGAGACAGCAGCGGAGAACCTGGGACTGGACGATCTGGCGGAAGAGATTAAACAGGCCACCTTCCGTGTCACCCGCTGCGGTGAACTTGTGGGCCGGAAGGTTGCAGAGGAGCTTGGTCTTCCTTTTGGCGTGGTAGATCTTTCCCTGGCTCCAACACCTCTTGTGGGAGACAGCGTCGGCGAAATCCTTAAAATACTCGGCGTCGATGAGATTGGCGCCCCGGGTTCCACCGCCATTGTGGCTATGCTCAACGATGCGGTGAAGAAGGGCGGATCGTTTGCATCCCAGAGTGTAGGGGGCCTGAGCGGGGCCTTTATTCCGGTGATGGAAGATTCCGAGCTGGCCGCGGCGGTAAAGAGCGGCTCCCTCGTCCTCGAGAAGCTCGAAGCCTTGACCTGTGTCTGCTCGGTGGGGCTCGATATGGTTCCAATTCCCGGAGACACCTCTGCCGAAACCATTGCCGCCATTATTGCTGACGAGCTGATGATCGGGGTAATCAATTCCAAAACAAGCGCTGCGCGGCTGATTCCAGCTCCTGGCAAAGCCGCAGGAGAACTTGTTTCCTTTGGCGGATTGTTTGGCGAAAGCGTGGTGCTGCCTGTGCGCAACACCGGAAAGTCGGCACGTTTTGTCCGTTTCGGCGGCCGCATTCCCGCTCCGATTCACAGCCTGAAGAACTGATCACGCACAGCTGATGGTTTCTAGCCGGTCTCGTCAGAGGTCATCTAGAATTCCTGTCCCTCCCTCCGCTATCATGTGGACCACTTGCATATGAAGGACGTGAAGAAGTGAAGGCTATCGAACTACCCAAGGCTTACGACCCCAAAGATTTTGAGGACCGCATCTATGCGATGTGGAAAGACGGAGGTTTTTTTAAACCCAAAGACGACGGCAGCGGGAAAGACCCCTTTGTTATCGTAATACCTCCGCCCAATGTCACCGGGGTTCTGCATATGGGACACGGTCTGAATAACAGTCTTCAGGATGTTCTGATACGCTACTGGCGGATGAAGGGCCGGCCCACTCTCTGGGTACCGGGTACCGATCATGCGGGCATCGCCACTCAGAACGTTGTGGAACGCCGTCTGAAAGAAAAGGGACTGGAGCGTCACGATCTGGGCCGGGAGA
>Ga0164315_10001927_pt1 | contig 15794 bp, 9 predicted proteins | sample GuaBasSedimGuay6_FD_113737 | JGI IMG/M metagenome (GOLD analysis project Ga0164315, IMG submission 113737) | Subseafloor sediment microbial communities from Guaymas Basin, Gulf of California, Mexico - Guay6, Core 4569-2, 0-3 cm | ecosystem: Environmental > Aquatic > Marine > Hydrothermal vents >...
ATGATGCCCAACACTTAATCCCATAAAGGGGATAACAAATTCCTCTCCTGCTTTCACCTAATCTAAAATTGGGCGGCAAAATTATACATAATTATCGTGATTAACAAATATTTATTAACAATCGTTAAATGCAATATATAAAGTCCTTTTTAAACTTAAAACATATAAAAATAATATGATTATAAAAAATTATAACTACTTGATATACTTTACTTTTATAAAGATAATTAGTCTCTTGTTTTGAACGAATAAAAATTATTCTTTCATATGAATAATAATAGTTAATAGATTAATTTTGTCGCATTATTTAAAAAAAATATTATGTGGTTTAATAAATTAATTGCTTGGATTCTTCCTATGATGCCAAAGAGTTTGGTTTGGATATTTTCAAAAAGATATATCGCAGGAAAGACAATTGAAGATGCCATTAAAGTGGCTAAAGAGTATAATACCAAAGGGATGATGGTAACTATTGATCTTTTAGGTGAGTTTATAACAAAACTAAGTGAGGCCACTGAAAACAAGGAAATTTACCTTAACATTATTGAAGAGGTTCAGTCTGCCGGAATAGATGGCAATTACTCTTTAAAACCTACCATGTTTGGCCTTCTATTAAATCCGGAAACGAGTTATAAAAATATTAGAGAAATCGTAAAAAAGGCAGCTTCATATAATAATTTTGTAAGAATTGACATGGAGGATTCGCAATGTGTTGATTTGGAAATAGAATTATTTAGAAAGTTAAAGGCTGAATTTCCCAAAAATGTCGGATTGGTTTTACAATCTTATATGAGGCGTACTTCATCAGATATTGAAAATATGACTGATATGAGCACTGCTGAGAATCCAATAAACTATAGGTTGTGCAAAGGTATTTATGTTGAAGCAGAAGAAATTGCCTTTAAAAAATATGATGAAATAAACAGTCAGTTTCTCATAAACCTTGAAACAATGTTTCAAAAGGGAATCTATCCGGGAATTGCCACACATGATATTCCGCTGGTAGAAGGTGCTTATAAGTTAATTGAAAAATATAAAGTCCCTAAGGATAAGTATGAATTTCAAATGCTATATGGAGTAACTCCAACTCTAAGGAAATCAATTACTGATAAAGGCCATAGGCTAAGGGTTTATATTCCTTATGGTAAAGATTGGTTTGCATATTCAACAAGAAGGCTAAAGGAAAACCCAAGAATGGCAAATGATATAATAAAAGCTCTGTTTATTAGGGGCTAATTTAAACTAATTTTTATTATAATTAGCGATTCTATAATCCTTCATATATATCATAAAAAAACTTAAATATGCCCACATACAGTATATTAGTATGAGGTATTTGGTCTTTTATGCGCTTTAGCACGCAATTTTTTATTAATTTTGCAGCCTCTAAATCAATACATAAAGCATAATGGAAAAAAAGAGGGTTCTGTATGTAATGCAGGAAATTACACCTTATTTGCCCGAATCACCTATGAGCAAGGTTGGTCGTTTTTTACCACAGAAGACACAGGAAAGCAAAAAGGAAATAAGAACATTTATGCCAAGATTTGGTCTTATCAACGAAAGAAGGAATCAACTTCATGAAGTTATCAGACTATCAGGGATGAATCTTATTATCGACGATATTGACCATCCACTAATTATTAAGGTTGCCTCCATTCAACAAGCCAGGATGCAGGTTTATTTTATTGATAATGAAGATTTTTTCAAGCGAAAATTTATTTTTCGCGACAAAAAGGAAAAATTCTTTGATGACAATGATGAAAGAACAATTTTCTTTTCCAAAGGTGTTTTAGAAACAGTAAAGAAACTGGGGTGGGCTCCTGATTTAGTTCATTGTCATGGGTGGTTTTCAAGTATGATACCACTATATTTACGTACGGCTTACAAAAACAATCCAATCTTTTCAAATCTTAAAATTGTATATTCATTATATAATGATGATTTCAAAGAAACCTTTAAAAAGGAATTTGCTGAAAAGATGAAGTCGCCGGATATGATTGACACTGACCTTAAAAACTATAAAGTCGCAAATTATATTTCAATAAACAAAAGTGCCATCGACTATTCTGATGCTTTAATTATGGGCAGCAGTGATATTAATCCTGAACTGCTTGAATATGCTAAAGCTTCAGGTAAACCAATTTTGGATTATGAGGAGAGTGATGATTACCATGTTGCCTATAATGAGTTTTATGATAAGATCATTGGTGAAGAGTAGAGGAAGAACACTTCATTATTTGTTTATTGCGGTTGCGGTTATTTTTGCCTCAGTTGTTGTTTCCTGCGCTAAGAGTCCAAAAAAAATAGGTGCTGAAATATTGCCCGAAAACAGTAAGTTGCAAGTTTACTGGACTGATACAACCACAGTTTATGCATATTCGGAACTTGTTGATTCCATAAGAAGTGATGAGTTATCTCTTAATTATTTAGGAAGCATGACAGATCCTGTATTTGGTAGTACAATTGCAGGTATTTATACTCAGTTTACACTTTCTTCCCTTGGTCATGACTTTGGACCTAATCCTCAGTTAGATTCTTTAATTCTTTACCTTACTTATACGGGTTATCTAGGTGACACTAATGCAACACTGGTTACTCATACTTATGAACTCGAAGAAGGTATGGAACTTGATAATGAATATTATTCTAACCTGGTTCTTCAGCATGGCTCAAGTGACTACCTGAATTACGCTTTTAATCCAAGGCCTAATGACTCCACCACAGTAATTGATTCGACAGCTGGCGACACTACACAAATTGGTGCAGTGCAACGTTTCGATCTTGGTACTTACAACCCTTCATTGGGTAATAAACTTTTAAGTGCCGACACAAGTATAATGAGTAATACAACTGATTTTAGAAATTTTTTCAAAGGATTATATATAATTACCGAACAAACTCAAGAAGATGGGATTTTACTTCGTTTTGACCTTACTGACAGGAAATCAGGTCTTACTCTTTACTATAAAAATGATACTGTTGATTCATTAAGTTTTGGTTATACTGTGTCTCCCGTAATTCCAAGGGTTAGCCGATACGAGCACAATTACTTTTCTGCAGAATCCGACTTTAAAACTCAGGTTCTAAATGGTGACACTACACTTGGAAGTAAAATATTTTATACTCAGGGACTTGCTGGTGTTAAAGGTATTATAAAATTTCCTTTCCTTAGGGATTGGGCACGTAATGGAAAAATTGGATTAAACGAAGCAAAACTTATTTTTACAGGCTTTGAGGAAGATCCATATAATGGTGCTCCAGGTTCTTTATTGGTAGTAAAGGCTACTGAGGATGGGTCTTATGAAATTATTGAAGATCAATATGAAGGGGCTCATTATTATGATGGCGTGTATAAAAGCAATACTAATGAATATGTATTCCGGATTACAAATCATTTGCAAAGTTTAATTTCAGACACAAGCCAAACAGATTATGGTCTTCAACTATTTGTTAATGCAAGTTCTATAAATCCGAAACGATTTATTTTTAATGGTGACCAACCTCTTAATGATACAGTAAAACCTTTCAGACTGGAAATGATTTATACTGATTTTAGTGAACACTAATTTTATTTTAACTCTATTTTTTAAAACAGTTATAAATTATTCTACATTTGCTATCAGTAACCAACAATTAAATAATAAATATGTGTGGTATAGTTGCTTACCTTGGGGAAAAACAAGCTTACCCAATTTTGATAAAAGGTCTTCAACGACTTGAATACAGAGGTTATGATAGTGCTGGAGTTGCTCTTTTAAATGGGGGGATTACAATTCACAAAACCAAAGGCAAAGTTTCTGAACTTCAGGAATATATTGAGGATAAAAATACTGAAGCAACGGTAGGTATTGGACATACACGATGGGCTACTCATGGCGAACCTAACCAGATTAATGCACATCCTCATTTTTCTTATAAGCATTCTTTGGCTATAATCCATAATGGAATAATTGAGAATTACGCTACGCTTAAAGAGGAACTTATTAATCGTGGATATGAATTTGAGTCAGATACCGACACTGAGGTCCTTATTAATCTTATTGAAGACATAAAAAACAAAGAAGAAATTGATCTTGAAGAGGCAGTTAGGATTGCACTTAATCAAGTAATTGGAGCATATGCAATAGTTATTATTTCTAAAGACAAACCCGACGAACTAATTGCCGCCAGAAAAGGTAGTCCTATGGTAATTGGTATTGGTGATGGTGAATTTTATGTAGCATCGGATGCAACCCCAATTATTGAATATACAAGAAACGTTGTTTATCTTGAAGATGAAGAGGTTGCCTGCTTAAAAAAAGGGGCGGCTCTGCAAATTAAAACCATCAAAAACCAAGAGAAGACACCATATATTCAAGAACTAGAATGGAATCTTAGTCAATTAGAAAAAGAAGGCTATGAGCATTTTATGCACAAAGAGATTTATGAGCAACCTCGTTCAATTCTTGATAGCATGCGTGGAAGGCTAAATGCAGAAAAAGGCATAGTTTCACTTGGTGGAATAATAGATTATGAACAAAAACTTGTAAAAGCAAAAAGAATAATAATAATAGCATGTGGAACATCATGGCATGCCGGACTTGTTGGTGAATATTTATTTGAAGACCTCGCTCGTATACCCGTTGAAGTTGAGTATGCATCTGAATTTAGATATCGAAATCCAATAATTAATGAAAATGATGTTATTATTGCTATTTCTCAATCAGGAGAAACTGCAGATACTCTTGCTGCCATTGAACTTGCTAAAGAAAAAGGAGCCACAATTCTAGGTATATGTAATGTGGTTGGCTCTTCGATCCCAAGAGCTTCTCATGCAGGATCCTATACACATGCAGGTCCTGAAATAGGTGTTGCATCGACTAAAGCATTTACGGCTCAGGTAACAGTTTTAACTTTAATGGCACTTCGGTTAGCACAAATAAAGGGAACAATTCCAAAATCGCGCTTTATGCAAATTCTTGCGGAAATGGAAACTATACCTTCAAAGGTAGAGCGAATTCTAAAACAATCTGGTAAAATAAAAGAGATTGCCAATAAATTTATGGATGTCAGTAACTTCCTTTATCTGGGAAGAGGTTATAATTTCCCTGTAGCTCTGGAAGGAGCACTTAAACTTAAGGAGATATCATATATTCATGCCGAAGGTTATCCCGCTGCTGAAATGAAGCATGGCCCCATTGCACTGATAGATGAGCATATGCCTGTTGTATTTATAGCCCCTAAACGAGGAATATATGATAAGGTTGTTAGTAATATTCAGGAGGTAAAAGCTAGAAAAGGAGTTGTAATAGCAATTGTAAATGAAGGAGATACAGTGGTTAAAGGTATTGCAGATTATACAATTGAAATTCCGGAAACAGAAGAAATGTTTATGCCAATTCTTGCATCTATACCATTGCAAAAACTGGCTTATCACATTGCTGTACTTCGTGGATGTAATGTCGACCAACCACGTAACCTTGCGAAATCTGTTACGGTGGAGTAATAATTATGAGTTACGGCAGGAATCTCTTCTACTGTGACAATTCAAAAACAGCCCTTTTAAAAGTAGTGTCTATTTTATGATAAATTGGATAAAATCCTTTATCATCAAGAATATTTCTGCCAACATAGGCTTTAAAAAGAGTTTTGATTTTTTCCTTTGACACATTTACTTTTGCCATCTCCGAACTAATCCCCTTATCTTCTGCATATTCAACTAAGTTATCAAAATCAGTATCATACATTTCAAAATCCTGATTAAACAGTTTGAAGTCTTCAAATTTTCTCAAATAGGTCCTGTTTTTATCTGTGTAATCAAATGCAAACTGGAATATCAAACCTTTGTTTGCCAGAGTATTATAATAAGTAAGAATAGTGTCAGTAATCAATGGGACATAAATATCCGGCATTATACCACCTCCACCATAAACAGTCTTACCTCCAGGAGTAACAAATTTAAGGGAATCGATAAATTGAATACTGTCGGCATTTCCCATTTCTCCATTTTGATACCTATGAAACGACTCCGAATAATAATCGTCAAAATCATCCTTTGAATAAGGCTTCTGTATACACCTTCCTGTAGGTGTATAATATTTTGATACCGTAAGTCTAATTGCTGAACCATCAGGTAAATTCATCTGTTCCTGAACAAGACCTTTTCCAAATGACCTTCTTCCAATAATAATCCCTCTATCATTATCCTGTAGAGCACCTGCAACAATTTCACTTGCTGAAGCAGATCCTTCATCAATCAAAACCACAACCTTTTGAGAGATAAACTTTCCAGTACCATCAGCAAAAGCATAGTTCCTTGGCCTGTTTTTTCCTTCTGTATAGACTATAAGATCTCCATCATTTAAAAATTCATCAGAAATATTAATGGCGGCATTTAAGTATCCTCCCGGATTACCTCTTAAATCTAATATCAAACTCTGCATCCCTTTTTGAGTCAACTCTTCAAGAGCTTCAACAAACTCACTATAAGTAGTGGCAGAAAACTTATTCAACTTAATATATCCTATTTCATCATCTACCATATATGCAACATCAAGGCTGTAAGTTGGAATTACATCACGTATAATGCTAAATTCTAAAAGTTTTGGAATGCCACGCCTGAAAATTGAAATATCAACTTCTGTATCCTTTGGACCCTTTAGTTTTTTAATGGCTAAGTTATTAGTAACCCCAATTCCAGCCAGCAATGTATCATTTACATTAACAATCCTGTCACCAGCCATCAAACCAACTTTTTCTGAGGGTCCGCCCGGGATAGTATTAATAACAGCAATGGTATCCTTTTCTATCCTGAATGAAATGCCAATACCTTCAAAACTACCCATTAGCGGATCATTTATATCATGAAAATCCTTGGCAGAAATATATGAAGAGTGTGGATCTAATTTTTCAAGCATCCTCCTTATGGCATTCGATTCTAAGTCGCTACGGTCTACTGTATCAACATATTCACGTTCTATATAATCAATTATATTATCAACTTTATTAATATTACCTTGTCCAATTGGTAGTATACCTCCTGTTCCTGAATTGTCATTTACCAAAAATGAGCCAAGTATAATTCCTCCAAGCAAAACAAGTGAAAAAGCAATTGGCAGATATATTACAAAACGCGGATTTCTATTTTCCATAATATTTTCAATTAAGATGGCAAAGTTAAAAAAAGGAAAGACCAATAATTATTCATCTTTTCTTCCGATTAAATCACCCTCAATCATTCTTTTTTCAACCCAGGTTCTATTAATTTCACCATTCAAATATTTCTCGATAAGTAAACTAGCAATAGGGGCTGCCCATTTAGAGCCAAAACCACCATTCTCAACTATTACCGATATTGCAATTTGAGGATTATCAACAGGAGCATAGGCAATAAACATTGAGTGATCTTCGCCGTGAGGGTTCTGAACTGTTCCTGTTTTTCCAGCTTGTTTAACACTGTCTAATTTAAACCAACGGGCTGTTCCATGTTCTCCTTCAAAAACTTCCACCATAGCCTTTGCAACAATATCAAAATACTTAGGAGCAATGTTAGTATTAATTCTATTAGAATATTTTTGTTTTAGACTATCAATATCCTCCATTTCCTTTAAAAAATGAGGCTTGTAATAATGGCCTTTGTTCGCAATTATTACCATCATATTTGCCAATTGAATTGGAGTTACCAATATTTCACCCTGGCCTATTGAAAGAGACCTTACAGTTAATGAATTCCAACTACCATGATAGAGTTTATCATAATACTCATTGGTAGGTATATTTCCGGACAATTCAAATGGGATATCAGTGTTAAACTTTTTTCCAAAACCAAAACTAATTACATTTTCATACCAAACTTTGTATCCTTCATGTGAATTGGAATATTTATTATTGTTTAAGGTACTTTTAAAAGTATTCCAAAAATATGAGTTACACGACTGGGTAATGGCCTCTTCAAGAGCAAGAGGTGTAATATGATCGTGGGTACATTTAATAGGTCTGGAAAGTTTACCTTTACATGAAAATTTAGTGCTGCTGACAATTGCCCCATCTTGTAATGCTACAAGTGCATTAATCATTTTAAATGTAGAGCCGGGAGGATATGTTCCGCCAATGGCCCTGTTGAGTAATGGTTTTAGAGTATCATTCAACAAAACACCATAATTCTCTGACCTCTTACGACCTATCATTAAATTGGGATCGAAACTAGGACTGCTTATTAATGCAAGAATTTCACCACTTTTAGGATCGATGGCCACTATGCTTCCTTTTTTATTTTTCATCAACTGCTCACCATACAACTGAAGTTCAGCATCTATGCCAAGAACTAAATCCTTACCCGGTGTTGCCAGAGTATCATACTTTCCGTTTTGATAACTTCCTTTTTCTCGATTATGTACATCAACTTCAATTAATTTACTCCCTTTTTCACCTCTAAGAAATTTCTCATAATACTTCTCAATCCCGGATTTTCCAATATAATCACCAGCACGATAAAATGCATCTTTTTCAATTTCCCGTCGATTTACTTCCCCGATGCTTCCCAGTAGATGTCCAGCTATTGGTAATGGATATTTACGCAAAGTACGCGATTGAGCATAAAACCCCTGAAATCGATATAATTCCTCATTAATTCGACCAAATTCTTCCTTTGAAATCTGCTTAATAAATACTGTAGGTTTATACCAGGAATATCGTTTTGCCTTTTTAATCTTTTCGATGTATTCACTGACGCTTATCCCGGTAAGTTCACAAAATCTAAGGGTATCTATATTCTTAGCCTGTCTGGGGATAACCATTAAATCGTAAGCTGCATCATTATAAACCATAAGGTTTCCATTACGATCACGTATGATACCTCGGGCAGGATATTGTATTACAGTTCTTAAAACAATATTTTCTGCTGAGAACTTATAACTGTTATCAATCACCTGAAGATAAAACAACCGTAATAGATAAATAAGGGTTATCAGAATAAATATCCCTATTACAACATATTTTCTGGAAGAATAATTTTTAGCGTACATCTACAATCTACTATTGATTGCAAAGTTAGAGAAATAATGAAAGAGTAAATATGAAAATATTGAGTATTATTTGATTGTCTAAACAGATTATTATGTTTTATAGGAGCCTAAAATTCAAATCTAAAATAAGGAATCACCATAACACCAAGTTGATAAGTATAATATACTTCTCCTGTGGAAGTATTGAAATTTTGAGAATAAATATTCTGTGTGTTGAATATATTCTGCACATCAATTCCCATTTCGTAGTTTGCTTTTTTTCCTCCATGCTTAAAGAAGACTTTAATATCAGTACGGAAATAATCCGGAAACTGTAGTTCATACGCTTGATCATAGTAGTAAACAGGCCTATGCTCAATCCTCGACTGATCTTCGTTTAACGGGGTATATCTTCTTCCACCAGCCCAGTTTAGTTTTAGGTCAGCACCAATGGTTCGTTTTTTTGTGGTGAGTTTTGGATTGCTACTATTCTTATGTAATTCCCATTCTTTTCCCACCAATACATTTGTAACAAAATTTGAGTTAAAGGCAGTGTTCCGCTCAACACCATCACTACCTTTATATTTGGACTCAAACAAACTTCCTGTTGTAAGGAAATAAAAACCATTTTTCAAAAAATGTTCAAATGTAAGCTCAAGACCATAGTTTCTTCCTGTGCCTGTACTTTTAAGTGTGTCAGGATTCCATAAATAAAAATCAGCACCTTGATTTAATAAGGAATAAGGATCTTCTACATTGGCATTTACGGCAGCGTTATAAATATGCTGAAAATAGGTTTCTGCTTTTAGCCTAAGGTAATCAGTTATATTCCAGTCGTATGCCAAAACAAAATGATGACTTTTCGTTAAGTCAAGATCATGGTTCAGAGCAACATAATTACCCTGTCCAATATAACTTTCACGATTGTAAGTGGTCGCAGGAAGTATCTGACTATGTAAGCCATAAGCAAAACTCAATTTAGTTTTGACTCCGGTATTATAACTTATTCCAAATCTTGGCTCCAGACTTGATGTAGAGTTAAAAGTATAATACATAAAATCAAGCCCGGCATTTATAACTAATCTCTCAGATGCCTTAAACTGCCATGCCAGATATGGCCTGATTAAATTAGAATTACCATCATAGGAGGTGAGCATAGTAAACGATTCTGAACTTGCAATAAAAACACTATCATGAAGATTGCTAATGTAATGATTCACATCTATTCCCAACTGAAAGTTATTTCTAATACTTACACGCTTTTTATAAAATGTGGAAAACAATAATCTATGCTCTTTGAAATTTGATATATAAAAAGGAACAATTTCACTTGTTTCTGGCACAATTGAATCCTGATTTACATAGTAATGATGATATGTATAAGAAAATCTTGATTTGATAAAAGAAGTTTTATTAATGCTGAGAAGGTGGTTTATGCCAAAAACGCCCATCTCCGACCCTGTGCGGATATCCCATCCATCACCTCCATATAAGTTAACTTCAGAAGTATCGCGTTCACTATTAAGAAAATCGATCTTACTTTTTCCACCCATACCATATAATGAAAAGGTTCCTGCTTTTTGTGTTGGAAGGTTTACTTTGAATGAAAAATCTGAGTATTTCGGAACAGCAGTTCCAGTACCAAAACTCATACCTATTAAATCAAATATTTCCATGGTAGAATAGCGCAAGTTGGCAATAAATGAAGCATCAGACTTCTTAGAAAAAGGACCTTCTGCACCTAGTTCAAAACCGTTAAACCCTATTTGGGCAACAAACTCATGTTTATCGCTATTACCATTTCTCAACCTCAAATCAAAAACACCGGAAAGAGAGTTGCCATATTCAGAAGGAAAAGCTCCCGTAAGAAAATCAGAATTATCGAGTTGATTATTATTTAAAATGCTGACAGGCCCACCTGTGGAACCAAATGCCCCGTAATGGTTCGGATTTGGGATCTCCTGACCTTCAAGACGCCATTGAAGCCCTGAGGGTGAATTACCACGGATAACAATATCATTCCTGCTGTCGGAGGCTACTTGCACCCCAGCATAATTTGATGCCATTCTTGCAACATCACCACGACTACCAGCATAACGCCTGGTTTCATCAACAGTAAATGTTCTATTACTAACGGAGGTCATTCGATTAATACTACCTCTCTTATCAACACCAGCAGTAATTACAACTTCCTTACCACTTATCACCATCTCTTCCATGAAAACATTTAAACTTAATTCTTTGCCAGATCGAAGTTCACGATTTTGGATTTCAACGGTTTTATATCCCATAAATGAAACTCTGATGCTAACAGAGCCTACCGGAACTTCATTTAAAACAAAATTCCCATTAATATCTGAAATAGTGCCAGTGACCGGATTGGAACCTATTAATATAATGTTAGCACCAGGAAGGGGTTCTTCAGTAATATTATCTTTTATTTGTCCTCTTATGTCCTGTCTTATGTTTTGGCCTTTAAGCCCGGAAAACATTCCTGTAATTAATAAAAGTAAAAAAAATAGAGTTTTCATAAATATTATTCCAGTTGTGATTTTGAGCAATTTATTCTATAGACACATAATTTTTTAAAAGGTCGCAATATTTTAGAATTTCACAATTATGGCATTCCAAACTAACAATAAATCAAGTTATTCTCAACAAGCGAATAATAAATAAATACCAACGCATAATAAATATTTAGTAGCTATCGATCTTGTAAAATTGCTTTTTGACTAATTAATAGTACTTTTATGCACTTACTACATTATTTTTTATGTTAACAAATGAACATATTAAAAATTATAAACACATGAAACTAATCTGTATAAAATCTCTACCTCTAATTTTTTTAGTTTTCCTTTTTTCATGTAGTGCTCAAAAGGAAATATATGTTGATAATCCAAAAATACTGAGTTTTGGCTCGGAGGGTGGTTTTACTAACCAACGAACAGAGTACAGACTTCAATCGGATGGCAAATTATGGAAATTACGAAGTCTGGAAAAAGATTCTTCTTTAATAAAACAACTAAAAAAGACAAATACAAAAAGTGTGTTTGAAGAAACTTTCAAACTTGGACTCGACACCTTAAAACTTAACAGCCCTGGTAACATGAGTTATTTTATCCAGATAAAATCTAAAACTATGGATAACAAAATTGTTTGGGCAAATGATGGGAGTCAGAGTAACTCTGCACTTTATGAGTTTTATAAATCATTGATAAACTATACAACAACAAAATAAAATAATCAAAATGAAAAAAAATTATTTAATTCTTTTAGGAGTAAGTTTGATTTTCCTGTATGGAAATCTAAGTTTAGCTCAGAAATCTGAGAACCCTTTTTCCACAAAAGAGAAATCGAGTTCTAAATCAAATGATGCAAAAACACCAAGTTCCGAAGTGTTAGATTTTAGCAGTTCCAATGCCTCTGCTACAGGCACTGTTGGTTATGAGTATAAAAGCATTCCTTTTCGAAAGTCTTTGGAAAGAAATAACAATAGTTTTTCAAATTCGAAATTCGAAAAAAATGGCCTTTTGATGTTTGTCGAGGGGAGTCCTGAAACAGGAGCAACATATGCCAACAGGGATAACGAAAGTGTTCTTACTGCTGCATATTCATACCTGACTTCCATTGAACAGTCGATGCAAATTAAAGATTCCAAAAATGAATTTTTAAATATGCTTCAGTGGAATGATAACCTGGGACACACTCATATAAAAATGCAGCAGTATTATGATGGCATTAAAGTTTATGGTGGCCAGATAATTTTACATGGAAATAATGGACTTCTGAACACTTTTAATGGCACTTATTTCCCAACACCTGATATCGATAATATTTCACCAGTTTTAGGTTTCATTTCATGTGAAAGTATCGCATTGCAGGATGTGTCTCAAACTACTACTATAAGTGAAGTAAATTCTTTTAATATAGAACAGTTAGAATATGAAAATGCAGTTTCTGAACTAGTTATTTATCATTATGACAGAGATATTAATTCTGAAAGACTGACCTGGCATATAACATTAAGACCAAATTTCCTGGAAAGATGGGAGTATTTTGTTGATGCAATCACAGGAGAAATAATAAATAAATACGATAATACCTGTTCTGATGGTCCCGCTACAGCCAATGCCACAGACCTAAATGGAGTTTCAAGAACAATTGACACTTATCTCGTTGGAAGTAATTACTATATGATAAATGCTACTAAACCTATGTTTAACGCAGGACAAAGTTCTATGCCTGGTAATCCAGTTGGTGCAATTATCACACTCGATGCCAATAATACTAATACTAATAACCTTAGTGTTAATCAAATAACCTCATCAAGTAATAGTTGGGGTGATCAAAGTTCAGTGTCAGCTCATTACAATGGCAATTTAACATATGATTATTATTTAAACACTCATGGCCGTAATTCAATAAATGGTAATGGAGGTACAATAATCTCAATTGTAAATGTTGCGAATGATCAAGGACAAAGTATGGCAAATGCATTTTGGAATGGTCAGGCAATGTTTTATGGCAATGGCGGAAATATTTTCTATCCACTTGCTGGAGGACTTGATGTTGCAGCACATGAGATGACACATGGTGTTATTCAAAATACAGCAAATCTTGAATATCAAAATGAACCGGGAGCAATAAATGAATCGATGGCGGATATTGCCGGTGCCATGGTTGACCGTTCTAATTGGCAGATTGGAGAAACTATTACTCCTGACGACAGCCCATATTTCCCAACGGGCACTATGCGTGATATGGCTAACCCACACAATGGCGGAAGCAGTTTTAGTGACCCATCATATCAACCTATGCATGTGAGTGAAAAATATACAGGCACTAATGATCATGGAGGAGTGCACTCAAATAGTGGAATTATTAATTATGCTTACTACCTTATTGCTGAATCTATATCAAAAAATAAAGCAGAAAAATTATTTTACCGTGCTCTTTCCGTTTACATGACACAAACATCACAATTTATTGATTGCCGCCTTGCATTTGAGCAGGCAGCAAAAGATATATATGGAAATGGATCAACAGAACATAATGCTGTTGCCAGTGCCTTTTTTCAGGTAGGGATTGGTGAAGATTCAGGAACCGGTGGTGGTGGTGGATCAGAACCTCCAGGAGAAATTCCTGTTAACCCAGGACAGGACTATATTATAAGTTATGATGTTAATTCGAATGACGCTACTACCCTTTATAGGTCGAGCACAACTGGAAGTAACTTTGTTGCTATAACTCAAACAACACTTAAAAGAAGACCAAGTATTGTGGATAATGGTTCCGTTGGAGTGATGATTACACAGGCCAATGAAATGAAAACTATTCAAATGACAGAACCTTTTACCGAAACTGGTATTTCAAATGATTTTATCTGGGATAATGTGGCTGTTTCAAAAGATGGGAATCGCATTGCAGCAATCACTACCGAAATTGATTCAGCAATATGGGTATATGATTTTGGTCTCAGTCAATGGGCAAAATTCCATCTCTACAGCCCTACATTTACAGCAGGAGTTGTTTTGAATAATGTGCTTTATGCAGATGCTCTGGAGTGGGATTATACAGGACAATATCTTGTTTATGATGCATATAATAAACTTCAGAATAATAGTGGTCAGGATATTGATTATTGGGATGTTGGTTTTATTAAAGTATGGAACAATGCTGGTTCGAACTGGGGTGATGGAGAAATCTTCAAACTTTTTACTGGCTTACCTGAGGGGGTAAGTATAGGTAATCCAACACTTTCTAAAAACACACCATTTATTTTAGCATTTGATTATTTTGATGAAAATAATAACGATGTTCAAATAATGGGCGCCAATCTGGAAACAGGGGATGTAAATACAATTTTTGATAATGCAATATTAGGCTTCCCAAGTTATTCAAAACTGGATGATGAATTGGTTTTTAGTGCTAAAAATGATTCCGGAGAGGAAGTAGTTGGGGTAATAGGTCTAAATGCTGATAAGATATCACCCTCAGGAGGAGCCTCTGAACTAATCCCGGTGGCAAAATGGCCGGTGTGGTATGCTACTGGAAACAGAGATCTTTTGGACGTTGAGGAAAATGAGATTACGAAAAATGTATTTACAAATGTATTTCCAAATCCAGCAAATGATCAATTAAATATTACTATAAATTCTGATAATACAGAATCGTATAAGATTAGTGTTTTTAATATTTATGGACAACTTATACTTGAAGAAAAGGGAACAACTAATAATCAGATAACACAAAAATCTATCGACATTTCAAAATTGTCAAATGGTACTTTTGTTCTAAAAATCAATATTAATGGCAAAAACTTTAACCATAAAATTATAAAGGTGGATTAGTATCCGTTAAGTAAAAATCAGAAAACCCCTAATAACGTTTACGTTATTAGGGGTTTTTTATTGTATCCTAATTATTGGTGGGGTTTCAATTTCATTACTTAAATGTAATGCTCGATCATATATTGAGACTTTAAACATGATAGTATCATATTCCGAAAGTGGGTTGTAAACAAAAACTGTATCCTGAAATAAGCCTTTAATATTCATATTTCCTCCATAAGGAGTAAGTACAGGAAATCGTGAATTGAACGTTAGTGTATCATATTGTTGGGTTTCGTTGTTCCATACAACTATTGGCACCTCTACAAATTCTCCATTTTGCTGCTCAAAATACCTGATAATCATATTATAATAATAATCTCCTTCACGGTGAAATGGAAAAAGTGTATCCCAAGGACTGAGTCCAAGATCACCATCTCCATCGGTATAATTAAATTTTATAACTCCCCTTTCAGTA
>Ga0164315_10001930_pt1 | contig 15781 bp, 11 predicted proteins | sample GuaBasSedimGuay6_FD_113737 | JGI IMG/M metagenome (GOLD analysis project Ga0164315, IMG submission 113737) | Subseafloor sediment microbial communities from Guaymas Basin, Gulf of California, Mexico - Guay6, Core 4569-2, 0-3 cm | ecosystem: Environmental > Aquatic > Marine > Hydrothermal vents...
CTTCCTTAATTGTATTGGTAACCGAACCCATAGCCACAATAATATTCTCAGCATCATCAGCACCATAATAATTAAAAGGATGGTATTCGCGTCCGGTTATTTTTTGTATTTCCTGCATGTATTCTTCTACAACATCAGGAATAGGGTCATAAAATCTATCTGCTGCTTCCCTTGACTGGAAATAAATATCAGGATTTTGTGCAGTACCACGAATTACCGGATGTTCCGGGTTTAATGCATTATCCCTGAATTTTTGTAATGCTTTGTAATCCACCAATTTAGCCAGATCCTCCATTTGCATTTCTTCTACTTTCTGAATCTCGTGAGAAGTCCTGAAACCATCAAAAAAGTGTAAGAAAGGAATCCTGGTTTTAATTGCAGCCAAGTGAGCAACTCCTGCAATGTCCATAATTTCCTGTACACTTGATGTAGCCAGCATGGCAAAACCAGTCTGTCGGATACTCATAACATCACTATGGTCGCCAAAGATAGATAATGCCTGAGCTGCCAGACTCCTTGCACTAACATGAAAGACTGCAGGCAATAATTCGCCTGACATTTTATACATATTCGGGATCATTAATAACAAACCCTGAGATGCAGTATAGGTACTTGTCAACGCTCCAGCCTGTAATGATCCATGCATTGCACCAGCTGCACCTGCTTCCGATTGCATTTCTTTTACATCAACAACTTCACCAAAAATATTTTTCTGGCCATAAGCCGCCCACTGGTCAACATACTCTGCCATATCAGATGAAGGTGTAATGGGATATATACATGCAACTTCACTGAACATATAAGCAATATGAGAGGTTGCGTAGTTACCTTCGCATGTGATGAATTTTTTCCCTTTTGCCATAATATACTATTTTTTAAATCTTTATTTTGATATCAACAATTGAATAACACCTTTTAGGTGGGGACGAAATTAATAAATTAATATTATTGCTACTTAAATATATATTATTTAGAAAGCTTTTAGATAAGCTATGAAGTAAATATTCAACAAGAAAATTTTTATACATTTGCTTGGTATAAAATTTTATATTTTTCTCTTTTTTATAATTTATTATTGATTAGGAATTTAAAATAAAACTTTTAAAATATGGCCGATCTTACAACATCGTATTTAGGACTAAAACTTAAAAATCCAGTCATCATTGGCGCAAGTAACCTGGTTACATCTTTGGACAATCTTAAACGGATGGAAGATGCGGGGGCTGCTGCAATCGTTTATAAATCCTTGTTTGAAGAACAGATTCAACTGGAGAACCTGCAACTTTTTGAACAAATGGATGAGTACACTCACAGACAGGCTGAGGGGAGTTCCCTTTTCCCGGATGTAGAACATGCAGGACCTGAAGAGTATTTAATGAACCTGGTGAAAGCTAAAGAAGCATTAAACATACCACTTATTGCAAGTTTAAATGCTGTAAATTTTGAGTCATGGGTGGAATATTCCAAAAAAATTGAAGAAACAGGAGTTGATGCTTTGGAAATCAACTTTTATTCTGTTCCATCAGATTTTGAAATAATGGGGAAAGCCATTGTCCATGAAAAAATTGATATACTTGAATCGGTCAAGAATGCTGTAAAAATACCGGTAGCTGTTAAATTAAGCCCTTATTATACAAATCCTCTTTATGTAATTAAAGAAATGGATAAAATAAAAGCAGATGGTTTTGTATTGTTTAACAAATTATTCCAACCAGAAATAGATATTGATGAAGAAGAGTTAAGGTTTCCATATAATCTTAGTAATCATGATGAGTGCAGGCTTCCACTAAGATTTGCAGGATTGCTATACGATAATATTAACGCAAGTATTTGCAGCAGTAGGGGAATTTTCACAGGTGAAGATGTAATTTCAATGATTCTTGCCGGAGCAGATTGTGTTCAAATAGTCAGTACATTATATAAGAATGGAATAGAACAGATTACAAATATTTTGACTGACATTGAAAGATGGATGGATGCAAAGAAGTATAAAAAACTGGGTGATTTTAAAGGAAAAATGTCAAAGAAAAACATTCAGGATCCATTTGCATATCGCCGGGCACAATATGTTGACATCTTAATGAAATCAGAAGAGATATTCAAAAAATATCCCACAAGATAAAGTAAAAGCGGCCCGGGTATCCGGTGCCGCTTTTTTATTTCCATGAACTTGCCCACCAATTAAAAAGTAAGCGCATATTGGAGCATCACCTTTCGCATCTGCTCAGCTTTCAATGGTCGGAGTGAATACCATTCATTCAACAAATTATCAACGATGAGAGAAACCTTATGTATCCCTTTGAATCCCTGACTTATACGAAAATCAAAAATAAAGCTACCATTATTGTGATGATAATAATAGTCCATATATTCAATAGGCTGAATATCTACACCTGGCTTATTTGTATAAATTTCAAGATCTTCAATTGCTTTATCCAGGTTTTCTATCTTACTAAAATATTTAAAACTGATTCCGGTAGAAAAATTTCCCACATCAAACTCAATATCCGCCTTAATGGAATGTAGAAACCGGTATTTAAGGATATTCTTACTAGGATCCACACTGGTAGTTGTATAACTGAATTCACTGCTTGGACCAAAACTGTAATCTTCCGCAAATACATAGTCAGGTTCCAGGGTCTTTGGCATTATATAATTATAACCCAACATCGTTTTCATTACTACTTTTTTACCCAGTTGTGCCTTTCCAGTTATGGAAATATCTACTCCTGTAATCCTTGATTTACCAGTATTTACAAAACGAAAACCATAATATGGCCAGGTATATGTAGAATCCCACAAACCAAATAAATATTCAATAGTGTTTTCATAATCCTGCTGAAAAACTGCAAAATCAATGTATCCAAAATAATTTGCAAACTTAAATCCTTGCTTCACACCAATTTCGGCATTCACACTACTTTCTGGTACCAAACCCGGGTTATCATATACGCCAAAGGAACCAACATCCATACTAATGTATTTTTCTGCAATAGTTGGATAACGAAATCCCTGGCCCACTGAAGCGCGCAAATATGTTTCTTGTAACAGTTTTAATGATACTCCTGCCCTGAATACCGGTTTCGTTTCATTTGTAGAATCATTCATACTATAATACTCTAACCTTGCACCCACTGAAAAATTGATTATCTTAAATGCATTAAAATCAACTTCCGCATAACCTGAAAGGTTTAACAAATGATTATTCGGTGACCCAGATCCTGCATACATGTTCGAATACACATCATTATATTGAAAGGTGACCCCTCCAATAAAAGCCATACCTTTTAAAAAGTCGTATTTCCTACCAAAATTATAATCTCCAAAATAAACAGTCGATCGGATTGTTTGATCATTTGATTGATCCGTATTGCTATATAATACCCTGGCTTTGAACGAATGGGTAATTCCAATTTTGGAATAAAAATTCACAAAAGGATCCACATAAAAAGTAAACTGGTCCTGCAATAATACTGCGCCTGGATATGCACGATAAAATCCTTCATTTAAATCGAGCCATGCCAATACCAAATTGCTTTGGTTATACATAATGTTACCATTCACCCCATAATTTAAACCTTTTACCCTTTCAGACCGCTGGCGAATATTGAAATTTAAGCGATACCGTTTTTTAGCCATCTGCTGATCAGAAAAATTTGTAAGGGTATCCTCAACCAATGAGCGTGGAGCACCAATATATCCGTGATCTAACAACACATTGGCTCCAATGGTTAAGTCTGTATTATTGATCATTCTGGTATGAAAATAATCAGCCCCTGCGACATATGGGAAACCATTCCACCATTTCATGTCTTTATTCTTTGGAGCAGTATAACCTCCTCCAAATACTTTTATCCTTGTTAATGGTTCCAGGGTAGGCCTGGCAGTTCGAATATATATAGCCCCACTTAAGGCACTTGATCCAGATAAAACAGAAGCACAACCTTTTACAATTTCTATTTGATCAATGTTTTCTGTAGGGATCAAATCCCAATACGGCCTTCCAGCATCACCACTAAGTACCGGCATGTCATCCACAAATATGGCTACCTTACTACCAACACCAAAAGTAAATCCACTTCCACCTCTTATCTGTGGTTCGCCATCCAGAATATTTAACCCTGGAGCATAATCAAGAATGCTTGTAATATTGGTAACATTTTTATTTTGAATGATCTCCGGTTTAATAATTTCCATGGAAATTGTGATCTCTTCAATGGATCTGTCGAACCGGCCAACTTTGATCTCAACACCCTGTAATTCGTTTACATAAGGTTTTAATCTGATATTTTTCTTTAAAATTTCTCCAGATTTAATATCAACTTCAATAGCAGCAGTTTCCATGCCTGTATAGGAAACAACGAAAACATAATGGCCTTCAGTAAGCTTAATACTAAAGTTTCCATCTATATCTGTAATTGCCCCGGTAGAGATATCACCTTTTAATTTGATATGTGCTCCAATCAATGTTTCTCCCGTATCATCTGCTTTTATTGTACCTTCAAGATATCCATGATCCTGGGCTATGGTTTGCAAAGCACAAAATATCAATAACAAGGATAAAAATGATAATCTTTTCATTGAGCAAGCTACTAATTAAGTTTAATTCAAGATGATTCTAAAGTTCTTGATTAATATTAAAAGTCTATACAATTAGAAATAAATTTTTCGGCTAACATTATATTTGGAAGTCCTGATTTTAACGATGTAAAGTCCTTCCAACTTATGAGTTTGTGTCATGCTAACAACATTAGAATTAATCTCACTTTGCCAGATTATTCTTCCTGCAAGATCCACAAGTTCTATATTGGCATTTTTGATCAAATCTTCTGGCATATTTCTAATATACAGGGTACCGTTGCTATAATAAATATCAACGCTGTTAAGAGGATTATCATGTATTGCTTGTTCACCACCAATAATTTCAAGGTCATCGTAATAGGCAACACTTCCCTCAATGGAGGTTGTTCCGTTTCCAGATGTCAGGATCATAAGCAAATACTCAGGAGTACGATCATCAAAATAATCAAAAGCAAGTGCAATCCGTGTCCAGTTTTCATATGTTCCAGGTAGGTCACATCTGGTATAAGCTACCTGGTTTCCTTCATTCTCATCATTTGGAGGCAATGTACAATCGTCAACATGCAAAAGAGCTTGGAATTGTAGAGTATCACCTTCTTCAGGAAAGTACTTCAACCAGAAAGCAATGCTGTCAGGTCGCGCCGTAAAAGGTGTATTCCATTTTGGGTCAGCCTGGTTTGTAAAAGAATATGCCAAATGCGTTTGTATGTTAGGATGATATTGCCCATTGCATAAGGTGCCGACAACAGGAATACCACCTAAAGCTGAGGTATTATATAATTTAATACAATATTGCCCAGAGTGCGCATCTTCACTTTGTTCCCAGTTGAAAGGCACTAATTCACTCAAATCGGGGTTATCAGAAGTTTTAACGGTACTCCAGTTAACAGGTTCAATAAATTCAGTTGTTCCTGCAACTTCGTCTTCCCACTCTTCAAACCCGGGGTTCTCGATTTGATTTTGAGCTATTAAGAAAGGAACAAACAATAGAGCAAATACAATTATTAGTATATTTCTTTTCATATTTTCTTATTTAAATGATAATTAATGTAAGGCAAAAGTAAAAAAATATCAATTGGAATTTCTGAACCAAAATATTTTTATTGGCACAGAAGTTTCAAAAATATTAGTCAAACCTCCAAATACCTGATTGTTTCGCAATCTTATTGGCATATTTAAACTCTCTTTCACTGATAGGACGAGAAAGATCCTTATGATTGAAAACAGCACCACATGGACGATATTGCGGCATGATATTCACATAGGTGTTTTCGGAAATTTCATTCGACAGAAATTTCATAATTTCGTTTGTTCCGGCAAGTCCATTGGGCATCACCAGGTGCCGGACAAGCAGGCCTCTGGTAGCTATTCCGTTTTCGATCAGCAAATCTCCAACCTGGCGATACATTTCCCTTATTGCAACTTTTGCTTTTTCAGGGTAATCAGGTGCATCACATGTTTCCTCGGCTACTTTTGAATCCCAGAATTTGAAATCGGGCATATAAATATCAATTATTTCATCCAGCAATTTTAAAGACTCGACACGATCATAGGCACTTGTATTATAAACCAATGGAATATTCAAACCTTTTTCAATGGCAATTTCTAAAGCTGCAAGTATTTGAGGAATAACGTGAGATGGCGTTACGAAGTTAATATTATGACAACCCATTTGTTGCAATTCCAACATAATCCGGGCCAGATGTGATTTTGAAACTTCCATTCCTTGCCCTTTATGGCTGATATCATAATTCTGGCAAAAATTGCATAACAAATTACAATGTGTAAAAAATATTGTTCCTGAACCATTTTTTCCTACCAAAGGGGCTTCCTCACCAAAATGAGGAGCATAGCTGGCCACCACTGCCTTTTGACCTGTTTTGCAAATACCGGTTTCTCCGGAAGTTCTGTCAACACCACAATTTCGTGGGCATAAATGGCAATTCGTTAACTGTTCAGTAGCGGTTTTTTTTCTTTCTCGAAGAATTCCCGTTTCAAATGTTTTAATATAAGTAGGTTGAGACCTTTTCATTTATGTCAAATGTAAGAAGTATGAAGTATGATGTCAAATGTTTTCAGTAGCTCAACACATTTGACTTTTTACATTTGACAACTTACATCATACATAAAATCATTCCTGATTTACTAAAGATACTACTTTTCTGATGATTTCCGGATCGGTGAATTTCATTTCATATTCAGGTATTTGTGGTAATCCACCAAAGAAAACCCCTTCTTTACGATATTCCATTTTGCTGGGAACAGTTTTTCGCCCCGTTAGATGAAACTCTTTGGCACCAGTAAAATCTCTAATTTCTTTTATATTGTTTTCGTTGATACCGCTTCCGGGCATGATGATAATTCTATTATTAGCTTTCTCAACCAACTGTCTAATTAGTTCTATTCCTTCAGGAACAGTATTTTTTTGACCGGCTGTTAAAATCCTGTCGAAACCAAGATCAATAATATCTTCCAGGGCTATAAAAGGATCAGAAGTTACATCAAAGGCACGATGAAAAGCAACATTCATAGGCCTGGCCAATTCAACCAATTGCCTGTTTCTTTCAACATCTATCCCTCCATCAGGTAATAGAATTCCAAATACAACGCCGTCAGCTCCAAGTTTTTTACATATAATGATATCCCCCTGCATCATTTTAAATTCCAAATCGGAATAGTAAAAATCACTTCCTCGGGGACGGATCATGACATTTAATCCAATATCCAGCTTTTCCCTTACCAATTTAATAGTGGCATAACTTGGAGTTGTTCCACCTTCATAAAGGTTATCACACAATTCTACTCTTTTAGCTCCACCTTCTTGCGCTGCTATGGCTGATTGGATATGGGCTACACAAACCTCTATTAAGTATTTTCTTTCCATTTTATTTTAGTTGATTCGGCTTCTGGCGTCCACGCCTGAAGATTAATTCTACATTACAATAACTTTGAGCGCAGACGCTCAAAGCCGACTTTGCATTATTTTATCACAATCTCATCCACAAAGATCCAGGCTGGCTGTCCTTCACCCACATGCCAATCAGGACAATATCCCTGGTTTTTTGCGATCACTTTAACATATCTGGCTTTTGTGGAAAAGTTCATTGTGAAATTTTTGATATTTACTCCCAACATCCGGTGAGAAACATCATTTTGTATGGTTCCGATATGTTGAAAATCAAGACCATCTTTTGAAACATAAAAATGCACTTCCAGAGGCATAAAAATCCATGAACCTACATCTTGCAAAAACCCTGTTTCAATTTTACTGATTAATTGAATTTTTCCCAAATCAACAATGGCTTCTACATCAACTCCATGATAGCCTTGCCAGGCACCAGTTTTGTAATTCAACGGGCCACGAATAAAATCAATCAATGCAAGATCGCCACCAGCAGAATATTGATTGGCATATGGAGTTTTTATAGTTATTTCACGTCCTATGGGAATTTTATAAAACTCTGCCTTCAAGATATTACTTTGGGGCATTCCTTCAGCCATCACTATGGCTTTTACTACAGTAGAATTCTCCAGGATAAAAGGCTCTTCATATATGGGAGACTCCGCCGTAGGATCCGATCTATCAAGGGTATAATGAATAACTGATCCATCAACAATACTTCCCAACGAAACCATGGTGGTGTCAATAAAGGTCCTTGCTCCCATCCCAACAAATGGAACAGGCAAAATCAGATTGTCAACAATTTCAGAAACTGGTAAATTTTGTTCGTCTGTAGCCCAGTTTTTATTGGGTTCTGATCCCATCTCAAAAATAAGCTCCCCTCCACCCATCATAGCCTTATGTGAAAGAAATGATTTCGAATAGACCCTACCATTCAAAGTTGCAGATTGGATATAGATATTTTTTGAGGAGTTGTTTTTAGCTTTTATGACAAACGTTTTTCCATTTTCCAGATGGATAGCCACTTCTTCAAACAATGGACTTCCAATGGCATAAATTGGATCACCAGGAGTAACTGGATAAAATCCCATGGCACTTAAAACATACCAGGCCGACATTTGGCCACAATCTTCGTTGCCACACAAACCATCCGGTTTTTCATGGTACAATTCATCCATTATTTGCCTGGCTCGTTGTTGGGTTTTCCAGGGTTGGCTTACATAATTATACAAATAAGCCATATGGTGACTTGGTTCATTACCATGGGCATATTGTCCAACCAGTCCGGTAATGTCTGATTGATGTCTACCGGTAGTTCCAGTACTTTCAGAAAATAGTTGATCCAGGCGATTAATCAGCTCTTCTCTTCCACCTAAAAGCTTTACAAGGCCATTTACATCATGAGGAACGAAAAAACTATATTGCCATGAATTTGCTTCTGTGTAGTTAAAGTTAACCTCTTTGGGATCAAAAGGTGCAAACCAGCGGCCATTCATTTTAGCCCGCATAAATCCCGTAGTTGGATCAAAAATATTTTTATACGACTGGGCCCTTTGAATATATCTTTCATAGTCATCCATCTTGCCCAAATCCTTTGCCATCATAGCAATACCCCAATCGTCATAAGCATATTCAAGGGTTTTGGAAACAGATTCTGATTCTTCGTGTGCCGGAATATATCCTTTTTCCTTGTAGTACTTTAGTCCAAAATGATCCAGATCAGCACTGTATTTCATGGCTTCAAAAGCTTTTTCTACATCATAATCACGGATTCCTTTTTTATAAGCATCCACAATTACAGGAATTGCATGATAGCCTATCATACATTCAGTTTCGTTGGCAGCCAACTCCCAAACAGGCAACCTCCCACCCTGCTCATATTGCGCAATCATTGTTTTAATAAAATCAATTGTTCTTTGTTGTTGGGTTATTGTAAATAATGGATGCTCTCCACGAAAAGTATCCCATAAGGAAAACACTGTATAATATTCAAACCCATCTGTTGTATGGTTATTCAAATCTCTTCCACGGTATTGTCCATCCACATCCATAAATAAATTCGGGACTATATAAGCATGATACAATGCGGAATAAAAGGTGATTTTCTGTTCTTCTGTACCTCCACTCACAACTATCTTATTCAACTCTTTATTCCATGCTTCTTTGGCTTCTTGCTTTACCTTATTAAAATTCCAGTGAGCAATTTCAGCTTCCAGGTTTTTTCTGGCACCTTCTATACTTACAGCCGAAATTCCAACTTTCACCAGTATCTCTTCATTTTCTTTTGTATCAAAAAGCAATGCTGCTTTAATATTGTCTCCTTTAAATTCACTTCCATCCACTATCAAACTATCCAATGAAATTTTATAATCTTTAAATGATTTTGAAAACTGTGCTACAAAATAAACCAGTTGATCATTTGCCCATGCAGTCGATCGACGAAAACCCTCCACTTCATTTTCATTTACAATCCTAATCTCTGAGTCAATTACTTTATCCTTGTGTTGCAAATCGATTATGATATTTGCATTGTTGGTCTTAGGGAAAATATATTTATGAAATCCAACCCGTTTTGTGGTTGTCAGTTCTACAGCAATGTTATAATCATCCAGGTGAGTTGCATAAAAACCTGCTTCAGCGATTTCATTCACATGAACAAAATGTGAGGCATAACCTTCATTTGGATCAGCCAGTCCATTGTTAAACTTCAAGTCTCCTGTAGTCGGCATCAAAAGGATATCACCATAATCTGGTACACCAGTACCACTCAAATGGGTATGACTAAATCCAAAAACAACACTATCGGAATAATGATAACCTCCACATCCATCCCAACCTTCAAGCCTTGTATCAGGACTTAGCTGAACCATACCAAAAGGCAGACTTGCTCCAGGGAAAGTATGTCCATGTGCATCGGTACCTATTAATGGGTTTACATACTTTACCAAATCAACTTCTTTGGTTTCTGTAATCTGAAGATCAGAACATCCCCAGCTTACAACAATTAGAAAAATTAAGATAAAAGTTAAGCATTTCATATCGAATTGAACCATTTATGTTGTATCTTTGTTTCTTGCTAGTAGCAAAGTTGCATCATTTTTTGTAATTTTGATGTTGTTATCAATATTTTTATGAAATAATTTTGTCGTATTAAAAATTTATTTATTTTTGCACCCCCATAAATTAATGAAGATTTAACAGTAAAGACAATGGCTAATCATTTATCAGCAATAAAAAGAATACGTCAAAACGAAAAGAGAAGACTGCATAACAGGTATTATGCAAGAACAATGCGTAATGCGTTAAAGGATTTCAGGAACATTTCTGTAAAGAAAGATGCCGAAGAAAAATATCCTAAGATGGTTTCTCTTCTTGACAAACTTGTTAAGAAAAATATTATACATAAGAACAAAGCAGCTAACTTAAAGTCAAAATTGGCAAAACAGGTTAGCACACTATAAGAGTTTTTTTTCATGGCTTTTGGGTTTTAGGTCTCTGCTATCTGGTGGAGGCCTTTTTTTGTGTCGATTTTTTCAATTTGATTTTTAATTCTGTGGTTGATTTCTTATTTTCGTAATAAAATAGAACCAATTATGGAACCTTCCAAAGAGTATATCCCAATTCATGAATGGGCTGAAGATGATCGTCCACGCGAAAAATTACTTCTAAAAGGCAAACACTCATTAAGCGATGCTGAACTGATTGCCATTCTTATGGGCTCAGGTAGCAAAAACGAATCAGCTGTTGATTTAGCCAAACGTATTTTAAATTCCTCGAAAGATAACCTGATTGAGCTATCTAAACTGGGAGTTAAGGATCTCGTCAAATTTAAAGGTGTTGGTGAAGCCAAAGCCATTTCGATTATCGCTGCATTGGAACTGGGTAAAAGAAGACGCATGGAAGAAGCCCTGGAAAAGAAAAAAATAGGCAGCAGTATTGATGTGTTTGAATATTTTTCTGGAATTTTGAGCGACTCAACCTATGAAGCATTTTACATTCTCCTGCTAAACAGGGCAAATAAGATTATCAGGGAGATACAAATAAGTGAAGGTGGATTTTCAGGTACCGTAGCCGATCCAAAAAAGATATTTAAAATAGCACTTGAACAAAATGCCGCAGCAATAATTCTTTGTCATAACCACCCCTCAGGCAATATTAAACCCAGTGATGCGGATATTAAATTAACCCATAAATTAAAAAGTGCTGGAGAAATGTTGGATCTGCCGGTAATTGACCATATCATCCTTGGTGAAGAGAATTATTATAGCTTTGCAGATGAAGGGAAACTTTAGATAAGTGAATAGAGATTTGTGAATGGTGAAGAGTGGATGAAGATTGTTCTAATTCAACTTTTGTTATCCCAAAAACCTTTTACTACTCACTGTTCACCACTCACTAATAAAATAATGAAAAAAATTCTAACAATCATAGGTGCTCGTCCACAATTCATTAAAGCTGCTGCTTTAAGCAGGGCAATTCGGAATCATTTTTCGGATCAGATAAAGGAAATCATTGTGCATACCGGACAGCATTATGATGAAAATATGTCGCAGGTGTTTTTTGATGAAATGGAAGTTCCGCAACCAGATTATAATTTGAGTGTTGGTTCACAAAATCATGCTAAGCAAACAGCTTTGATGATTGAAAAGCTGGAAGATCTTCTTGTAAAAGAAAATCCTGATTTTGTAGTATTATATGGCGATACCAATTCTACGCTAGCTGGTGCTGTGGCTGCATCAAAGTTAAATATTCCAATTGCACATATTGAAGCAGGGCTGCGCTCATTCAACAAAACTATGCCCGAAGAGATCAACCGGATTGTATGTGATCATACAAGTACTTTGCTTTTTACACCTACAAAAGCAGGATTGAATAATTTAGTAAAGGAAGGATTTAGCATTGAAGCCAAACAAGCTTTTACTGCTGACCACCCAGGAGTTTTTCATTGTGGGGATATCATGTACGACAATAGTCTCTATTTTGCAGAAGTTGCAGAGCAAAAATCCAGTATCCTTCAAAAATACAATATTCATAAGGGCAATTTTATTTTAGGCACCATCCACCGGGATAACAATACCGATAATCCTGAACGTTTGAATGCTATTTTTGAAGCTATCCAAATAATCGCTACAGATAATCAAATAGATATTATTTTACCGTTGCATCCCCGGACATCCAAAATACTTGAGCAAAACCTACAAGCAGAAACTTTTAAAAATATCAATAAAAATCCATTTATTAAAATCGTACCACCAGCATCATTTCTTGACATTGTTTTACTGGAAAAGAATTGTAAGATGGTCATAACCGATTCGGGCGGATTACAAAAAGAGGCTTACTTTTTTAAAAAAACGGTCATCATTCTCAGGCCAGAAACAGAATGGATTGAAATTGTGGAAAATGGAACAGGAATTATTACTGATGCAAACACGGAAAATATAATAAATGCTTTTCAGCATTTTGAAAAGACAAAAGATCTTTTCTTTCCTACAATTTTTGGAGATGGTAAAGCAGCTGAATTTATTTGCAATAAGATTTTAGAAATGTAAAAACAAAGCCCCGTCCCGAATACTCGGGACGGGGCTTAAAAAATTTATTTTGGATTTTGCTTATACAACACCCTGTGCTAACATAGCATCGGCAACTTTAACAAATCCACCAATGTTTGCACCTTTCACATAATTTATCCATCCACCTTCTTCTTTACCATATTTAATACAGTTAGCGTGAATATCTTTCATTATCTGATGTAGTTTAGCATCAACCTCTTCGCGTGTCCAACTGTAGCGCATTGAGTTTTGAGACATTTCAAGGCCTGAAACTGCAACACCACCTGCATTGGCAGCTTTACCCGGGCCATAAAGAATCTTGGCATCAAGATAAATAGCAATTGCTTCAGGTGTTGAAGGCATATTTGCACCTTCTGAAACCACGAAACAACCATTTGCCATCAATGCTTTTGCATCGCTGCCGTCTATCTCATTTTGAGTAGCTGATGGTAATGCAACATCACACTTAACTTCCCATGGGCGCTTGCCTTCTTTATATTCACATCCGTACTTCTCAGCATATTCCTTAATCCGGCCACGTTTTTCATTCTTCAGCCACATTACATAAGCAAGTTTTTCTTTATCAATTCCTGCAGGATCGTAGATGTAACCTGCTGAATCACTCATAGTAACTACTTTAGCACCAAATTCAGTTGCTTTTTCAGTTGCGTACTGAGCCACGTTACCTGAACCAGAAACGGTACAAATTTTACCTTTCAGTGAGTCGCCACGGGTTTTTAGCATTTCCTGTGCAAAATAAACCTGGCCATAACCGGTTGCTTCAGGGCGAATTAAACTGCCACCCCATTCGCGTCCTTTTCCTGTAAGTACACCTGTAAATTCATTTTTCAGTCTCTTGTACTGACCGAAAAGAAATCCGATTTCACGTCCACCAACTCCAATGTCGCCGGCAGGTATGTCAGTGTTAGGTCCAATATGACGGAAAAGTTCAGTCATAAAGCTTTGAGTAAAACGCATTACTTCTTCGTCTGATTTTCCTTTGGGGTCAAAATCGGAACCACCTTTACCTCCTCCCATTGGAAGGGTAGTTAAACTGTTTTTCAGAACTTGTTCAAAAGCAAGGAACTTAAGGATTCCAAGGTTAACAGTAGGGTGAAAACGCAATCCGCCTTTATACGGGCCAATAGCACTATTCATCTCAATCCTGTATGCTTTGTTAATCTGGATTTCTCCTTTGTCATCCACCCAAGGAACCCTGAAAAGAATTACTCTTTCAGGTTCTGCAATCCTTTCAAGGATTTTAGCTTTTTTATATTTGGGGTTTTCTTCAATAAAGAGCATCAATGTTTCTGCTACTTCTTCAACAGCCTGGTGAAATTCATCTTCACCCGGATTTCTGGCAATAATATTTGCCATAAAATCTTTTACTAATTGTTCGTTTGTCATAATTGTAACTATCTTTTAATTAAATATTTAGTTGATAAGCAAAGGATAATGCGAAGCAATATTAAATAAAAAAATTAATTCGGGACAAACATTATTACTGATTTTTTATATATTTATATTTACATACATTCCATATATATTGGTAATAAACACATTCAGAATAAAAAGTAATGTTAATTTATTAACAATTTAAATATCAGAATATTTATTATTTGATTAATAGGTATTTTTAAGCATTTATTTTGATTTTTTAAAACTAATTATGGATTATATTTAGCTGATTAAAATAAGTAATATGGTTAGACATGAACATGAATATCCGGAAAAAATCATAACCCTTAAGGAAAGAGAGAAGGAGTTGAAATGCCTGTATAAAGTTGAGGAGGTAATCAACAAAAATTTACCAGTTGATGAATTCTTCATGGAAATAGTTAAAAGTCTATGGGGAGGATGGCAATACCCCATTATTACGAGGGTAAAAATAACTTTTGAGGGAAAAATATATAAAGAATCGGGTTGGACTGAAACTGAATGGGTACAACAAGCAAATATTATTATTGATGAAAATGTATTGGGTAAAATCGAAGTTTTTTATACTGAGTTCAAGAAATTAGTTGTTGATAGCCAATTTTTACCTGAGGAGCAAAAACTATTAAATACTATTACTACAAGAATAAGCAATTATATTTTCAGAATAAGACTGGCAAAAACACTTGAAGTTCTGGAAGCTGAAAAAAATCAAAAAGAAGAAAAAGAAAATAATTCCTTACCTATATTATCTTCCCAATCAGATACACACTGGATATGGCGCAATGATATGACGTATAAAATTGCTGAAAAACTCGATCTTGAAAAATTTGGGGTAAAGGCCGTGTACCTGATTGGCAGCACAAAAAATGCCACGGCAGGGCCTGCAAGTGATATTGATTTATTGGTACATTTTAATGGAAACACAAATCAAAAAGCGAATTTACAAGCCTGGATAGAAGGTTGGAGTTTAAGCCTCTCTGAAATAAATTTTGTAAAAACTGGTTATAAAACCAATGGTATTATTGACTTGCACCTGATTTCTGATGAGGATATAAAAAATAAAACGAGTTTTGCTTGTATGATAGAAGCTGTAACAGATGGCGCAAAACTCATCAAAAAAAACAGTAAATGACAAAATGTTTTTTTGTTTCAGATCTCCATGGCAAATTGAACAGGTATGAAAAACTATTTATACAAATAGAAGAAGAAAAACCTGAGTCAGTTTTTTTTGGAGGGGATTTACTTCCACATAGTTTAAAAAAAGTAGAGAACTATGATGATTTTACAACTGATTTTATTTTCCCTAACCTTC
>Ga0164315_10001931_pt1 | contig 15778 bp, 7 predicted proteins | sample GuaBasSedimGuay6_FD_113737 | JGI IMG/M metagenome (GOLD analysis project Ga0164315, IMG submission 113737) | Subseafloor sediment microbial communities from Guaymas Basin, Gulf of California, Mexico - Guay6, Core 4569-2, 0-3 cm | ecosystem: Environmental > Aquatic > Marine > Hydrothermal vents >...
GAGGGCGGTCACGGCGAAGCCGTGGAGGTCGCGAAGCGACCAGCGTGGGCAAAGGACATCGCGCACCGCCCGGAGGGCGGTCACGGCGAAGCCGTGGAGGTCGCGAAGCGACCAGCGTGGGCACACCAGGGTCCAAGGACTTGGCGCAGGTCGCCGATGAGAATCGCTCAGTTCAGGAAGACAATGGAGGTCTACATACACTCCGCACGGCGGCAAATCATCGGTGATAAACTCAAAAGAGTGATTCGACAAAAGAGGTGAGGCGATGAGAGATTCAGGCGTTCTTCTGTGTTCGTTTCTGGCCGTATCCCTCGTACTGGCCATGCAGGCCCCTCCCCTGGAGGCACAGGAGTGGTGGGAGGCGATCGAAGACGGCAGCTTCGAGTTGGGAAACGAGAACCCATTCTGGTCCGAGTACTCCCAACTCAATCAAACGGTCATCAGGTATGTCGATCCCACGAAGACCAGTCGAGGCTGGCGCACCCATACCGGCGACTGGTATGCCCACTTCGGTTCGGACTACTACCCGGAGCCGGACCAGGCATGGCTCTCACAACTGGTCCAGTTCGGCCAAGGCGAAGCCCATCTCACCTTCTGGTGGAAACGACTCCAACAATCCGAAAACAGTGTCGATGCCCTGGTCCTCTGGGTCGACAACACCCAGATCTGGATAAATCGACCTCTACCGGGGACTGGCTCCGAGTATGACTGGATCGAGGAGACCATCCCCATCAGTTTCGCCGCCGATGGCGGCATCCACAACATTCACTTCGAGATGACCAACACCGGCACCTCCAATACCGGCAACGGCACCTGGTGGCTGGTCGACGACGTCTCGATCATGACTCACGACCTCCTACCCCTGGAAACCGATTTCACCTGGAGGCCTATTGAACCAGTTGCAGGAGAGGACGTCGTCTTCTACCCCGATCTCAGCGGGAGGCCGGATTCCTGGATCTGGGATTTCGGAGACGGCACCACCAGCGACGAAGTCAACCCCCACCATGTATTCGAGAACCCGGGCCAATACCTAGTTACCTTCGAAATCTCCCGAGACTCGGACAGCTCAACCGCCGTCATGGAACATACAATCACCGTGGCGGCGCCCTTTGCGGCGGAATTCACCTGGAGTCCGGAACTGCCCAGCATCGAGGAGACCGTGGCCTTTACCGACCTTTCGACCGGCGACCCAACCGGGTGGCACTGGGACTTCGGAGACGGCCACAGCAGTGACGACCAGCATCCCACCCACTACTGGACTGCGGTCGGGGACTACCCGGTCACCCTGACGATCACCCGCCCCGATACCGAGGCATCGTCGGCAACCCACCAACTGACCGTCTCCGACGCGCCGATGACCGCGGCATTCGCCTGGAAGCCGCCCAAGCCACAGGCCGGGATGAACGTCAAGTTCTTCGACCTCTCCAGCGGCGAACCCGATACCTGGCTGTGGCTATTCGGAGATGGGCACACCAGCGAGGAAAAGGATCCCATCCACGTCTACGAGCAAACCGGGCAGTTCGCCGTCACATTGACGGTTTCACGGTCCGACAACCCCGACGTGACCTCGACCAGTCAACAGACAATCGAGATTCTCGAGCCCGCACCGAGGGCCTGGTTCGAGTGGACGCCCAATGAGCCCGACGTCGGCACGGTCGTTCGCTTCTCCGATCTCTCCGAGGGCGAAGTCCTCACCTGGCTCTGGGACTTTGGAGATGGGCAGACCAGCACCAACCGTTCCCCATCACACGTCTACACCGAGGGAGGCACCTTCGACGTCAAGCTGATCGTTACCAACCCGGACGAGCTCTCCGGATCGGCCACCCAACAGCTGTACGTCAACGACGATCCCTACCGCGCCCGGTTCTCCTGGACGCCTCCCGAAGTGCACGCCGGCCAGGCGGTTGCCTTTCAAGACCTGTCCCGAGGCGAACCCACCACCTGGCTCTGGAACTTTGGAGACGGGAGATTCTCGACCCTCCAGAATCCAACCCATTGGTTTGACGCCACAAAGAACTACAACGTCACCCTGACGGTCACCTTCGGCCCCGACGGGGCAATTCAACGATCCTCTACCAAGACCATTGAGGTCGGCCAAGCGCCCCTCGAATCCGATTTCCTCTGGACCCCCTACACTCCCAACCCCGGCGAGGCCGTCAGTTTCACCGATGTCTCGCGTGGCGATCCAACGTCGTGGTCCTGGGATTTCGGGGACGGTTCAACATCGGAAGAACCAAATCCTGTCCACACCTTCGCGTCTCCGGGCCAATATACGATCACCCTGACCGGAAGACGCGGTGACGTCAAGATCATGGACACCAGCACCCGAACGCGAACCATCGACGTCCGAATTAGCATCCCGGTCGATTTCGACTGGGACCCGCGAGCACCCCAGGCATTAACACCGATCGAGTTCACCGAAGATATCGGCGGGAGCTTTGCCACCCGACTGTGGGACTTCGGAGACAGCCAGACCTCCACCGAGGAAAACCCCACGCACATCTACCGGCGAGAAGGCGCCTACCGGGTATTCCTGTGGGCCCTGGATGTCGACGGCGCAATCCTGGGGTTGGCCGAACACCACTTCGAAGTTCTACCTCCCGATATTGAGATCACACTGACGAGCACCAACGACAATCCCAACATTGGCGAAGCCGTCAACTTCCAGCTCTCTCCGCCTATCGAGGTCAAGGCAGTTCGGTGGGCCTTCGGAGGGCTGGGCTGCGACGGTAACCAGGGCAATTTCACCTGCGCCCCGATCGATAACGAAAACTGCATGACGACTGCATTCACCTTCGCCACTCGCGGCCTCAAACCGGTTCGGGCATGGCTCATCCTGGAAGACGACACCGAGATCGGTCCATTCTCTACTGCCGTCCGGGTCAACTCCAGCGGTCGATGTAGCGCCCCGCCTCAGGCTGATTTCTCCTGGTGGCCACCCGAACCGACCGCCGGTCAGCCCGTTCGCTGTGTCGATCGGTCGGTTGGCCCACCGAATCTCTGGACCTGGACCTTCGACGACGGGTCAACCGCCTCCATGCAACACACGACCCACATCTTCGAGAGCGCGGGCGCCCACGATGTCGAGTTGGCGATCGCCAACAGCAACGGTCTGTCGACCGTGACTCAGACGATCACCGTCAACCCCCCCATTGCCACCTGTGGCAACACCATTTGTGAGCCCGAAGAAACCACATGGTCCTGTCCGGAGGATTGCTTTGAGGATCCCGAAGGCACCGGAAGGAACGGCCGAAAGCATACGAACCTCGTGGTCCCGGCCGCGGTTGGTGGCGTTCACGGGGCGAATGACACTTATTGGGTGACCGAGGGATCGATCGTCAATCCCGGCAACGAGGACAGCAAGGTCATCGTTGAATTCGTCCCCGACAACCATAAGAGCGCCGTCCTGGTGGCTGGACCATCAACCATCCCGCCCCACTCGGCGATCCACTTCGACAACCTGGTCCAGGAACTCTTCGGAGTCCACACCAGCGGCAGCCTCTGGATCGATGCCGACACCCCGGTCATCGCCAACACACGGACGTTCAACACGACCGGTGAGTCGACCTTCGGCCAGGGTATCGGCGGCATCACGACCAACGATGTCTTTGGAGCCGACGACGGATCGGTCTTCATCGTCGGCCTCAAGCAGGACGACGCCTTCCGAACCAATTTCCTCTTCCAGGAGACCAGCGGGCACGATGCGACCGTCAACGTGCTGATCTTCAATTTCAGGGGCCAAGAGGTTGCCAAGACTTCTGTCACCGTTCCCTCCCGGACCAAATGGCAGAAACCAATGACCCATTTCGGGGTCTCACATCTTGACGCCGGCTATGCCATTCTCTCTGTGGCCGGCGAGGGCAAGATCGCAGCGATCGGCTCGGTCATCGATCAGACGACCGGCGATGCCACGACCCTGGATGCGGTCCACTCGCTCCAAGCCGGTGCGGGCTCCTCCGCCAAGGCCGGGGAGAGTGGTGATTCCCACTTCCTCATCGCCGTTGTCGCCAGGGCCCCGGGCAGCAACCAGACCGTCTGGCGATCCGAGGTTTCGATCCTCAATCCTGGGGACAGCGACCAAGTCTTGCGACTGGTATACGTTCCGCCCAACGGGGAAAGGCTGAAGGCATTCAGAGAATTGCCCGCCGGGGCGATGTTCTTCAGCGAAGACGTGATCGAAGACGTCTTCCCCAAAGCCGACAACGGCGTCGGCAGTCTGCACATCCATGCTCAACAGGGCCTCATCGTCAACTCCAGGACCTACAACGTGCTGCCTGATCAAAGCACCGTAGGACAGAACATCCCCGGTTTGGCCCGGGGCGATATGGCCCGTCCGGGCGAGATCTGGTTGCTCGACAGCCTGAAGCAGACTCAGGCCTTCCGCTGTAACCTGGGCTTTGCCGAGTTTGAGGGCTCCCCGGCCGAGGTGACGGTCGTTCTGTTTGACACCGACGGCGCCTCGATGTTCTTCCTGGCGTCGAAGACATACTCGGTCCCTCCACATGGTCAATTCCAGGTCAACAAGGTCTTTCGAGACATGGGACTGAACAGAAATTATCGCGAAGCCATCGCCTTCGTATCGGTGGCCTCCGAAAAAGGCGCCGTTTATTCCTATGCCTCGATCGTCGATAACAAGGTCGGCGACGGCACGACGATTCTGGGTAAGCGGCAGTGAACATGGGCGGCAATCTCTCGCGAAATGCGCAGAGGGAAAACAGGGGTGTTCCTCATTCTTCATCTTTGCGGTCTTTGCGATCTTTGCGAGAGGCATTGTGTTCTTGGGATTGTTCGCCGGCCGGAGTGTTTGGCTGGCGGCGGTGACCTTCAGTTAAGCGACGGCTTCTGGTGGGGGCGCGGAGGAAGACAGTTCTCTCGCAAAGATCGCAAAGCTCGCAAAGGAAACACAGGAGGGGTCTATATTTTCTTCCTCCTGGCGTGCCTGGCGGTCTTTGGTTCCGGATCCGCCGCGTTGCTACAATGCCGTCGATGAGCGAATCACCTCAATGAAGCACCAGCTACAGGCAGTCGAGGACAAGTACGAGATCATCGAGAAGATCTCGGAAGGCGGCATGGGCGCCGTCTACAAGGTCCGCCACCGCCTCTTGGATCGTATCCGTGTCATCAAGGTCATGAAACCCCAGTTGGTGGCCGATGCGGAGATGCGGACCCGCTTCACCCACGAAGCACGTCTGGCAGGGAACCTTCGGCACCCAAACATCGCGCAGGTCTTTGACTTCGCGATCGAGAGGGACGGCCAGGCTTTCCTGGTGATGGAATACGTCAACGGTTTCACACTTCAGCAGGTTCTTTCCCGCTGGGGTGTGCCATCGCCGGCATTCACGCTTGACGTCATTCGACAGGTCCTGGACTCCCTGGCCTATCTGCACGGAAAGGGCGTCATCCACCGGGATCTTTCCCCGGATAACGTCATGGTTCAGCAGGCCGATCAGGGCCGGGTCACAGCAAAGCTGATCGATCTCGGCATCGCCAAACTTGTCGGATCGGACACCGGCCTGACCGCAGAGGGCAGTTTCATAGGCAAGGTCCGATACGCCTCACCCGAACTCTTCAAAACCAAAGAAGGCGCCAAGGTCGATGCCCAAAGCGATCTGTACTCGATCGGGTTGGTCCTCTACGAGATGCTGACAGGCAAGCATCCCTTCGGGAACACCGATGTCTCTGGTTATATCGCGGGCCACCTTTTCAACCCTCCGGAACCCTTCAGGACATCGGACCCCGAACGAAACGTCCCGCCCGACCTCCGGGCCGTCACGATGCGTTCCCTGGCCAAGGAGCCCGTCAATCGGCCGACTGACGCCAAGGCCTTTTCGCAGGACCTTGCAGTCGTCGAGAGCCATTTGCAGTGGGACGATGACGAAACCGAACGCATCCTCCTGTGCTGCCAACACCTTCCAAAGAAGGAGTCCGGAGGTACCAAAGAGTCCCTCGACGCCCAGGTCGTCGGAGAATCAGCGGCGGCCGAAGCCACCGACCTCCGCGCCATTCTCGACAGGGCCAAATTGGATTCCCATTCCGGCGCCCTCTCCGACGTCGTCGCGCCGACCATTGCAATCAAGCCCAAATCCGATGAAGAACACCAAAAAGCCGAGGTCCTTGGCAACGACCAGACTCATATCTTGCCCACCGGTCTGCGGGCCAAATCTGAGGGTCGTCGAAAGACCTCCAGGGCACTGCTCGCGACGCTGGCATCGGTCGTTGTCGTCGTAGCCCTCGGCCTGTGGTGGACCCTGGGGCGGGCGGTGCCTGCACCCAGTCCCGGAACGGTCATTCTCGACGCCCAACCGTGGGCACGAGTCGAACGTGTGGTCTCTTCAGACGGCAGGCCTGTCGAGCTCCCGACAGTGACATCGACCCCCCTGCGCCTGGACCTGGCGCCCGGGCACTACGCCATCATATTGGAACGAGACGGAACGACCCGGGAACTCGACATCAACATCACATCGGGCGCCGTCATCAGACGCTCAGCCACCTTCGAGACCGCAACCGCAGACGACCTCCTGGCATCGTTGGGAATCGAAACCGCACCCCAGTGATTCCGTTTCTCCTTTCAAAACCAACCCATCCGCGCGAAGCGCCGTGCCCACGCTGATCCCTTCGGGATCTCATGCCTCCGGCATGGCCACCCTCACGGGCGGCGCGCGATGTCCCTACCTCGGAGTGGGGGCCGGATTGGTCTGGAGCACATCGCAAAATCGACAACTCCTAAAAACCAATACGGGCTCCAGTCCGAGGTCTGCAAGATCCTCTAGAAGTAAAACACTCCACTCACCAGGAAATCGGTGCCCGAGCTCTCGGTCCAGTCAACAGCAGCATCAATTCGAACGACCCCTGAAGACAAGCCGACTCCCAGCGTGAAGTGATCGATGTCCTCCTCGAATTTCGCCCGGACGACACTTTGGACCGCACGCGCTCGATCATCAACATCATTTCGGGCATCGGAGTAGGGCTCATCGACGTAGGGCAAATGGGTTACGTCCCGCCACCAACCACCCCTGAGACTCCATCCCCTCTTGTTGGTGAATTTCGTGTACTCGGCGCCAAGATGCAACTCGGTGACATCCTCAATTTGGTACTCGATATCCGCACCGGCCTCAATCCCCGAAAATGGGCGCATCCGGGACAGGACGTCGGAATAGGGAATCCGGGTAACTTCAGCGGCGATGACCCACGAATCCGAGGGGTAGAAAGCAACCCCGACGGCCGCCCGCTCAGGTACAGTCAACTCCCCTTCGAAGGGAACGGAATCATCGACCGGCTCTCCAGATGGGTCGAGCAGGGCGTTGTTGATGCTATACCGCGAAGCCGACCTCCAACTCAGGCCGAAACCCCAATAGTCGGCCCGGTAGAGTACGCCAACGGTGTAGAGAAGGTCTTCATCGTCGCCTGTCGAAGCCTCCACCCTGTCCTCGAGCGCCGCCAACGACCTTTCGATCTCGGCCAACCCGTTGAACTCCGTCATTCCAAGCCCGACTTCCAACCCGAGGGACCAACGATCGCCCAACCGATAACCCAGGGCGGCACTGACGACCTCAGTCTTCATCGAATACCTGACATTTTGACCAAAATGCTGAACAGGGACCGGCCCCCCGTCGGGATCGACAAAACTCAAGGTGCAAACCTCACCAGCATTCCCCATTGAAGCCACCCCATCCGGACTGACGCATACAACGCTGTCCCCCACTTCGAATTGACTCTCCATTTCGGCAAGAACCCCGTAGGACAAAGCCAGCGTCAGGCGGTTCTTTTTTAGCGGCAACAAGAATGCCCCGTAGTTCAACCGGCTCGACGACGATGTTGCACCGACCCGGAACGGATCCTCGTTGGGAATTTTCGAAAATCCCGAATTCGAAATCTCGGTCTCGACCCCTCCATGGGTCAGCTGACCAACGGGAAACTCCTCTTCATCCCTGATCCACTCCAGCGAGATTTCGCGGTCGAGATAAGCCAGCCCGGCCGGATTAGCCAATGCGGCAGTCGAATCATCAGCGATGGCAACGAAGGCGCCACCGATACCCCGCGCCCTTGCGCCCGGATTGGTGAAATTGAAGTTGATTCCGGTAAAAGCAAACCCATCGGACTGGGCCTCCCCTAGACCTGCACCCAACAATGTTGCCACGATACAAAGAAACACGGATCCTCGGAATGTCATCTACCCTCCCCAGTGAGTTTTGGTTTTCCCAGGCTACTGGGCCTCCCCCGGCACGGTCAACTGCGATCGGCTTATAATCTATAGGTGATATTTCGACTGACCCTCCACTTCCGGGCCTTGCTCTCTCTGGTGGTCATGGCTGCTGCGCTCCTGGCGGCTGCGCCGGCAGAAGCTGCCCGCTGGTATGAAGACTACGATGTGGCCGTCGAGCACATTGAGGCCGGCCAGTGTTCGACCGAAAGTATCGAGGCCCTGGGCGCCGCAGTCGTCGACAAGAGCAAACCCAAGCGCAGCGTCAAGACCTACGCTCAAAGACGCATCGACTACCTGCCCTACTACCAGTTGGCCCGGGCCCATCTCTTGTGCGGCAATGCCGATCTTGCCCAACAGTACCTCGAGCGTTCGAGGGCCTTCAACATCGCTTCGGAGGCGGAGTTGGGACCGGTCGAGCAGAGGCTCAATGCACTCGTCGCAGCCCAGAGTGCTCAACCGACAGTTCTCCCGGTTGACCAGGAGGCCCTCGACAACCGTCTTTTGGCCGCACAGCAGAACCTCGAGGGAGCCCGCGGCGCCCTGGACTCGACCGATCACTCTCTGACCGTAGCCACCGGCCTGGGAACCGAGAACCCCAACTGGGCAGCCCAGCGAGATGAGAGCTCCAGGCGAATCGACAGTCTCGCCATCGCATTGACTCAATACCGCGAGGAAGGGGATCTTCTGGCACTGGCCGACGCCGCCCATTCGGCCACCGAGATCACCCGAAGCCTCGACGGCCTGACCAACCAGATCAACCGCACCGTAGAGGATCGCAGAACGGCTCTGGCGCCGAAACCAACGGCCCCGGACTTGATCGCCGAGATCAAGCCGACTGCAACGCCACTTCCCATTCATACGGCGAACACTCCCGGAACCGTACCAACCACGTCGGCAACTTCAGTGCCCAGAGATCTCAGATCCGCAGCCGCTGCCTACCTCAGCGGCAACTATGCCTCGGTGACAACAATTCTCAAACAGATCAACATGGCCGACTCCAGGGCGCAAGCAGCCGCGCTATTGATACGGGCCGCAGCCCACCTTTCGTTGGCGACCACCGAGGAGGATGGGGCCGTCACCCGATCCCACACCCTGACGGCCAGGGCGGACATCCTCGCATCGAAAGGACTCAACCCCGAGATCCACCCCGATCCCACATTCTTCCCTCCACCAGTCGTCCAGTTGTTCAACGAGGTCCGGCCGGAGAAACCTTCCCGCCCTGAGGAAGATCCGTCGTAACCCGAGGAAACCTCATCGAATAGCAGATTCCGGCGCCTGCGGGCAGGCACCGGCACAAGATAATTGGGAGGCGGACTTCTCAATGCTCGGCAGTCGGTGCCACCCCAAAGCATCACCAGGGTCAAGGCATGCTCAAAATCCAGCCGCTGGTTGTTCCACCCTCAAAGCCGTCTTCGAAGAAATAGTAGATCTCATCGGCGCCGATGTCGAAGATACCGCCATCAGGGCCCGGATTGCCGTTTGTCGCTTCGGCCAGATCGTAACCGCGTAGTTCATGTCCGAGGTCAGGATGCAATGGCGAGTAAACGAAATCGTCACAGTAGTCGACTGCGGGCGAAGCGACCTTCAGGCGTAAATCACCATTGGCCGGATCCCGGAACATGGGATCGACAACGCTGATAAATGTTCCACCGTCCAGCCCTGTCGAATCGTTGACGATCAGGCAGTCGGCCTGCGTAACCGAGCCGCCACCGCTCGCAGTGACGCCATAAGTATCCCAGAGTATGCTCGAGTAGAGGAGCGTACTGGCATTGCTGAGCAGTTGCATCAGCCAAGGGTCATCGCCGGTGTCATTCAGATTTCCCGCCGCGCTGACGTAGGCCGCTTCGATCACTGCCGAAGCCTCACCCAAAAAAAGTACGCCGGCCCCGTTGTTCCACACTTGAACCCCTTCCAGGTTCAGACTGCTGTTTGTTCCGGTCGCAAAAAAGACAAACCCGGTATTCCCTGGCCCCGAGTTGTTCTCGACGTAGGTCTGAATCAGGGACACGGAGCCACCCATGGTGATGTAGACGGCACTACCAAAGCCCGCACCAGTGAGTGTGTTTCCCGAAATTTGCGCACAGCGGACAGAGTCGAAGCAAGGGCCGCCGTCACGATCGTTAATGACCGTCGCACCATCTTCGACATAAAATCCACCACCGAAATCCGCGGCCTGATTGTCGCTGACAGAGGCATTGAAAACCCTCACCAACGTGCCGACGCCTGCGGCATAAATCCCTCCACCCTCTTCAGTTGCGATGTTGGAAACCACGTGCGCGCCAAAGATGTCAACCTGCGCTCCAGTGGTGGCGAACACACCACCACCGTCGGTTGCAGTATTACTGTCGATCCACGAACCCTCGACGAGGGACAGCGTGCAGCCGCCGGCGGCATAGACGGCGCCGCCCCCCAAGGTGCCATTGTTAAGATAGACGCCTGCGGCCGATGTCACAGTCGCGGCATCACAGAAAATACCGCCGCCAAAGAGTCGCGTGTTATTTATAACGAACGAAAAATCGATGGTGACATTGGCGCCGCTCGTGGCGGCTATGCCGCCCTTTTGGTGATCGCGGATTTGACAGTTTTCTATACTGACCGTACTGGCACCTTCGACCAATACACCCTCCTCGCCACCGGTGATTCCCAATATTTCCAGATTCCGCAACGTCACGTTGGAGGTCTCACCGACGGTGTCAATTTCGAAAACAGGTTTTCCGGTACGGCCGATCAAGGTCGTCCGGCCGGACCACACTGCGTCGGTGCAGGTGTCGTAACCACCGACAATTGTCAGCGAGCCGACCAACGCCGGATCCCAGTCGGTCAGGTGGATCCACTGGTTGATGTGCTGCCGATTGCGAACGACCCGGATTTCATCAGGCCCTGTACTGACGGCCGCGGCCACCAGGGCATCGACGATGTCGGTGCCGATACAGCCGGCGCCGGCGCCACCGTCGCCGACGTAGAAGATATCGGCACTGACAGCAGACGCCTGAATGGCGATGATGAAAGTAATCGCAATGATGGTCCCAACCCAGGTACGGGCCGAGGTTTTGATCGAAAGGTGGTTCAGATTCATTCTGTTTTCTCCATGGGCTTAGACTCAGTCTCTCTATCATACTCTGGTCTTGGACTCCGACTCTAGATCTACCTACGACAAACAGAATGATTTCCGGACATTCAGTAGATTCCGAGAATATGTCGCTATAATTACTGAAGACATGCCTCAACCACTTGACTGGAACCGCCTCGAGAGCCTGCTCGACGAGCTGTTGGATCTGCCTGCTGATCAGCGGGCCGAACGAATCGATCAGCTCAAGCACGAACTCCCCGACGTGGCGGCACGGCTGCTCGACGCACTGGACCTGGAAGCCGATGTTCCAGGGATCGACCACATCGGCGCCCTGATAGAGGCGGTGGGCGCCGATGCTGAGAACGACCAATGTATCCCGGCACAGTCGTGGCCCGACACCATCGGACCGTGGCGGCTGACCGAGCTGATCGCCAGCGGAGGCATGGGCGACGTCTTTCGCGCCCGGCGCGCCGACGGAGAGTACGAGGCAACCGCAGCCCTCAAACGACTGCGAATGCATGTCACCTCCCCCACTGCCCACGATCGCTTCAGACGCGAACGGCAGGTGCTCGCCGACCTGCACCATCCCCATATCGCGAAATTGCTCGACGGTGGCGTCGACTCAACCGGCGTGCCCTACTTCGTCATGGAGTTCGTCGACGGGCGACCGATTACCACCCATTGCAACGAGACTGAACTGACGGTCCGTGAACGGTTGGAGGTGTTCAACCAGGTCACCGATGCCGTGGCAGCCGCCCACCAAAAGCTCGTCGTCCACCGCGATCTCAAACCACCCAACATCCTGGTGGCGGCAAACGGTGGCGCAAAACTGGTCGATTTCGGAATCGCAAAACTGCTCGACGACCCCCTGGCGACCACCGCAACCGAGACCCACGAGCGAATATTGACACCTCGCTACGCAGCGCCCGAGCAATTGCTCGGCGGCGAGATCACCACGGCAACCGATGTCTACGGGCTCGGTGTGGTGCTGTACGAGTTGCTCAGCGGTTGCAGACCGTTAGAGGATGAGACCCTGCAAAAGTCACTGCGGGCCGGCGTCGGGGTGCCGGACCCTCCCAGGATGAGCACCTCCATCACCCGCCTCGACCGGGACGAAGCGGTCTCCATCGCCCAGAAACGCGCCGTCGCGCCTCGAGCCCTCGTTCGTGAGCTTCGCGGTGATCTTGACGAGATCGTAGCCAAAGCGCTCCGACCGGATGCCGGTGAACGTTACCCGACAGTAGGCGCCTTCGCCGCAGACCTGCAGCGCGCGAGGAATTCAGAACCGGTGAAGGCCCACCGCGGATCGTGGCCCTATAGGGCACGAAAACTATGGACACGCCACCGGCTCTCCTTGACCGCCGCGAGCCTGATTGGGCTATCACTGACGACGGGGCTCTGGATTGCCCTTGCACAGGCACGTGCGGCCCGTATCGCCGAGCGCCAGGCGGCGGCCATCAACCGGTTCCTGACGGAAGAGCTCCTGGGCTCTGCAGATCCGCGTATCGCTCTGGGCCGAGAGATTACGGTGCGTGATGTCGTAGACCGCACCAGCCGCAGCCTTGCCGCCACCTTCGGAGAGGATCCAGCTATTGAGGCCTCGATCCGAAAAACCCTGGGTGAGGTGTGGACCCGACTGGGCTCCTTCGAGCAGGCACAGGAACAGCTCAAGGCTGCCCGAACCCTCGCAGAACCAGATTCCATGACCCGAGCACACCTTTCGGCAGCGTTTGCCGAGCTTTTTTACGCCGAGGGCCGATATGAGGAGGCACGAACCGAAGCCGAGGCGGCGGTGGACCAACTGACCGCAAAAACGGGCGACCGAAGCCTCGCAACCCTCCAGGCCAGGGTCACAATGGCTCGCATCATCGACGCCGACGGTGATCCGCTCATGGCCGAAGAGATCCTCCGAGAGACAATGGCCCTTCTTGATCAGAACCTCCCCGGCCAGAGCGCCATGAGAGCAGAGGCGCGATTGAGCCTTGCAGGGGTTTTGGCCGCACAGGGCCGCCGGGTGGAGGGACTCGACAATTTGCGCGAAGCATTGAGCCTGCAACGTGAGGCCCTGGGAGGGAACCACCCCGACGTTGCCCGAACCCTCGAACAGATCGCCGATATCCAGAGTCGGCACGGCCGATTCGACAAAGCCATGGATGCTGCTCTCGCCGCCCACGAGATCAATCTCGAAGTCTACGGTCCTGACTATTGGCAAACGGTGCGCAGTTCGTATTTCTTAGCGAAGACCAATTACCAAGCCGACCGCCTCGAGGACGCCGAGCGCATAGCCTCCTCGACCCTCGAGACCGCGGTCCCTGCACTGGGAGAGAGTCATCCGGATGTCGTGCTTTTGCACAACATGCTGGCCTTCATCGCTCAACAACGGGACCAGCCGGCGGCAGCCGAGGCTCATTTTCGGGATGCTCTGGCCGGATCCGAATTGGGTCTTGGCGCGGGACACGACACGACGATGATGGTACGCCGGAACTTCAGTGAATTCCTTGCTTCCCAAGGCAGGATCGAAGGGGCCGTTCGGCTTGCGCACGTGGTTCGGGAGCACGCCCTCGAAGCCGCCGACAACCCTCACCCGGATCCGATGTACCTCGCAAAGGCCTCGTTCTTCTTATCCTCGGCGACGCTCGAGAAAGCCCGAGACCTTGAGGCAGCATTGGCCCTTGCCGAACGGGCAGTTGAGGCATCTCGTGGACGGTGGTACTACCCATGGGTTGCGCTATCCGAGGCCCATTTTCGTCGCGGAGAACTTAACGAAGCGATCGCGGCTCAGCGGCGCGCGCTCTCTCTGCCCGACGGTCTCCACTACGCCGGTGAGGAAAGCTACCTCATTCGTCTCTTCACTGAGAACGGAGACCTTCAGGCCGCGGAGAGTTTCCTCGATGAACATCTCAGGCGCCGGCAGGCCGCAGGTCCCGAAGACGACCCGCTTCTCGGCCACAGCCACGCCCTTCTCGGGCGGGTGCTGCTGGCACAGGGACAAACCGTCGAGGCAATTGTTGAGTTGCGAGAAGCTCTCGCCATTTACGATCTCAGGCTGCCGGATGATCACGAATGGCGCGTTACCGTGCTGAGTGATCTCGGCGCCGCGCTGACAAACAACGACGCCTTCGATAACGCCGAGAGCCTCCTGGCACAGGCGCTGGATCTGGCCTCGGCCGCCACCGGTCCGAGGGCATCGGAAGACCTCGCACTGATTGAAGAGCGCCTTGCAGCCCTTGCTATGCGACGGGGAGGAGTTCCTCCAGGTGCAGCCGTAACCAAGCCCGGGCCTTGACCCAATCACGCCGGATGGTCCGTTCTGTGAGGTCGAGCACAGAAGCTGCCTCCGCCTCGGTCATTCCTCCGAAAAAACGGTATTCGATGACCTTCTCGAGACGGGGATTCGACTCGCCCAAGCTCTTCAAAGCGTCGTGGACCGTCAACACCAAGGTGGAGTCTCGGGCAACCGAGGAATCCTCGGCCACAACGTTGTCGAGGGGTTGATGCTCGGCACCGCCGCCGCGCTTGGCTCGCAGCCGCCGGCGCGCCTCGTCGACCAGGATCTGCCGCATCGCGGTGGCCGCCACGGCCAGGAAATGCTCACGATCCTTGTACGATGGGTGAGGGACCTGGCAGAGCTTTAGATAGGTCTCGTGGACCAACGCCGTAGTATTCATTGTCTCGCCGAAGGAAAACTGCTTCCGCCGCCGCGCCCGAGCCAGCCGACGGAGTTCCTCGTAGATGGCCGAGTAGACCTGGGCGAAAGCGTCCGAGTCACCCGCACGCACTCGCACGAGCAACTCGGTGATCGGGATGTCGGATGAACCATTCCCGGCCATAGAACCTCAGCCCCTATCTCTCATCCATCGAGGGTAACACCTCACCGCAATCAACGGGTCGAACCACCATGGTGGGCCAAGGCCTACAAACACTGGGACGATGAGCACCGGTGTTCTTGCGTCACGATGCGCGATCGGAGTCGCGCGCTCCCTCCCTGCTTCCCAGCTTCCCAGCCTTCTCCAGCCCTTCGGCAATCGTCCGCCGAAGCACCGGGTTGAGGGCGAGGGCCTGATCGAAAGCCTCGATTGCCGCGGCCGCAACAGCCACGCGGGCCGCCCCGGTCTCGAGACCCGACGCCCTTTCCAGCAGGAGGAATCCACGAATCTTGAAAGCATCGGATAACTGCGGGTTTTCTTCGAGAGCCTTTTCAATCGCCTGTAATCCGAAGGCGATCTCCCTTTCTCTCCTGTCCGGTCCCAGGACAGACCAATTCACTGTGAAGAGGTGAATTCGCGCTTTTTCGATCAAGGCCTCTCCGTTGTGCGGGTGGTCTCCGAGAGACTGCTCAATCGTCCTTTGGGAACGCTTGAGTTCCTGGGTAGGATCCTTCCCCAGCAAATATAGCCTTCGAGCCTCGAGGTTCTCGATCTTGGCCCTCTCGATCATCAGGTCAACATAGGTCGAATTGATCGCTATTGCCCTCTCAATGTCTGCCCTGGCGGCCGCAGCCTCCA
>Ga0164315_10001932_pt1 | contig 15776 bp, 12 predicted proteins | sample GuaBasSedimGuay6_FD_113737 | JGI IMG/M metagenome (GOLD analysis project Ga0164315, IMG submission 113737) | Subseafloor sediment microbial communities from Guaymas Basin, Gulf of California, Mexico - Guay6, Core 4569-2, 0-3 cm | ecosystem: Environmental > Aquatic > Marine > Hydrothermal vents...
CCGCGTTGATCCGCGATCCGCTCAAAACGATCCGCCCAATTTTCTATGCCGTCATCTAGCAAGTGCTGCCAGCGTTGTTGTTCGCGGGCTTGCATCGCGGCATAACGAGAGGCTAAGTCGTGGCTTTTGGATTGATAGTTGACAAAAGTATTGATAACTATTGACATGTTAATATTTTCTGCATAAAAGTTTGCACCTCTTGAAAACATGATGAGGGTCTCCATAATTAATTAATTATGGGCGACGTGTTCTAGCCAAAAATATAAAGCTAGAAAACGGCTTGACATTATTAGTCAATAAAAAAATGGGTTAAAACACCTTAAATGAGAGCATTAAAAACTAAAATCAAAGGATTAAATAAGTCGCAATTTAAACGTCTAAAAGAATTGACAAGTCACGCTAAGAACCTCTATAACCAAACGTTGTGGACGTTAAGAGAAGCTTATGAGGCCACTGGTAAATATTTTAGCTACCCCAAAATGGACAAAGCAATGAAACAAGTTCAGAGGAAAAAGTTTTTGCGGGTACTTATTCATTCGCAAAAACTTTTTCCTCTGAAGCAATCTTGAGGGGGAGATAAATTATAAGTCTCTAAAATCTAAAGTCGCTCAACAAACACTTAGGCGTGTAGATCAAAACTTTAGGGCGTTTTTCAATGCCAGTCGAGACTTTGTAAAGAATCCTAAAAAATACACGGGTAAACCGCGTCCACCAAGTTTTAAACAAAAACAACATGATAATCTTGTTTATGATTTTCAAGCCTTCCAAATAAAAGGTTCAACCATAGTCTTGGAAAAGGGCTTAGAAATACAACTATCCAAACCCTTGATTGGGAAGAACATTAAGCAGATTGAGATTATTCCCAAGCACAAATTTTTCCAAGCTGTTTTTGTTTTTAATGATGATGATTGTTTCACTAACCAAAAGGTTAAGTTTTTTAAAACGGTAGAACAAGTTGAACTAAATAAACTAGATAAAAATGGTGAATTTGTTGTCAAACAATTTGCTATTCATAAAAAAGTCATGTCCATTGACTTGGGCCTTAATAATTTGGCTACTTGCGTTACAAATGGCGTTATTAAACCTTTCATTATTGATGGTCGGCGTTTGAAATCAATAAACGCTTATTACAATAAGAGAAAGGCAAAAATGCAATCCAAACTTGAAAAACGGGGGAAAAAATGGTCGCGTAGGCTGCAAAATCTAACTGATTGGCGTAATGCAGTAGTAAATGATTACATGCACAAAGCGACCTCTTATGTTGTTAAAACCTGCGCCCTTAATGGTATTTCAAAAGTGGTTGTCGGTGACGTTGTAAAGTCATTGAATCATATCAACTTGGGCAAAAGAACCAACCAAAAATTTGTGAATTTATCTCAAGGCCAATTTGTGGAGAAGTTGAGCTACAAACGCAGGAAAACACGGTATCGAATTAGTGGTGGCAGACGAGAGTTATACTTCAAAAGCGAGTTTTGTTGATGGTGATAAAATGCCGAAGCGGTACCACAAAAAAACCAAACAAAAACGTACATTTAGTGGCAAACGAGTTAAACGTGGTTTGTACCAATCTAGTGATGGGACGCTCGTCAATGCCGATGTAAACGGTGCTTTCAACATCATGAGAAAGACTGATTCTGACTTTTCCTTCTCCCGTTTAGTTGAGAAAGTAGGTGACCAGGTTAAAGAATGGTTGCACCCAACCAAGCGCATTAGACCTTTGCCTACTAAAAAAGAACAGTTTTGGATTAATTTGAATAGACTAAAACTTAAAAGTAACCTGAGTCCTCATTAGGCGAATGGATAAAGGGTTGATACCTCCCTTATTCATAATTATTGAAAGACATACGTAATGATGTATGCATGTCAATAGTTATCAATAGAATTGCTACTAGACATGGTTAAACTGATAGTTCGTTCATTTTAAAATAAAACGAGTTTTAAAATTTAAAAAGTGGATAGCATTTTGTTGCTATAATTTTAGTACAACTCCTAAATCAACGACAATAAAAACTATCCCAAAAAAAAATTTTAATCCAAGTAAGTGCTTTTATCCCAATCTGAGTGGATAGCCATCCTTTGCATCATAACCAATCTATCATAATTGTCAATAATTTCAGAGACTTATGTTTCAGCGCATCCAAATGCAGGTTTACCTTTCGAGGTTCAAGTTTTGGCGCGCCAAAACTTGAACCTTGAAATGAGTTTGGTGGTTATGATGAAATTTTTGATGATATGGCAACTGATATTGCCCAATGGGCGCAAAGTGGTTTTTTGAATATTATCGGGGGATGTTGTGGCACGAACCTGATTATATTCGTGCTATCAAAGCCGCAGTCGAAAAGTATCCACCACGCAAATTGCCTGATATTCCTATTGCTTGCCGTATTTCCGGTTTGGAACTTTGCACGATTGAAGAAGGCTCTTGTTAAGATCGGTGAACGGGCGAATATCACCGGTTCAACGCGGTTTAAGCGATTGATTAAGGAGGGAAAATTTGATGAAGCCTAGAAGAATCAAGGGGTCAGAGTATTCGAGGTTCAAGTTTTTCTAGAAAAACTTGAACCTCGAATTGATTTTGATTCCTAGTTGGTATAGACTGGTTTACAGCTGATTTTAACTGTCTCATGGTGGTGACAGAAAATCAGAGAAACATAAAGCAGATAAACAGAATTAATTAGATAAACAGAATTAATTATTTTGATTTTTTGATTGAAAATCGGAGCACGATTGTTACCACGAATCATCATAAGTTGCGGATGACCAACTAAAACAAAACGGGGAAGACGTGCCATAATAATATATCAAAAACATTTATTTACAGTGTAACAAATTCAGAAATAAATTGAGTCTGACCCCATTGATTGATTACCTGGCTGAAGGGTGCCGTTCTTTATGCATAATCATCCTCAAAAGGGGCGAACCTAGTTTCAGGATTGCGAAATGCCTTGAACTCTACGACATTTCCACATGGATCATTAAAATAAATAGTCGTTTGTTCGCCATTTCTGCCCTCAAAACGTACAAGGGGGCCAATAATGAACTTTACTCCTTTTTGTTTTAAACGATCCGCTAAATTTTCCCATTCTTCCCACTTCAATATCACACCAAAATGACGAACCGGTATTTTCTTTGGAGAATCAGTGGTATCCACCAAATTGCTTGGGATTTCACGCCTAGCTTCTTCGGGGTGCAAATAAGCGGAAATTGAATTTCCATACAGGTCAAAATCCACCCAATTAGGAGTGCTACGTGCTTCAGGACATCCAAGCAACTCTCCATAAAATTTTCTGGTTTCTTCCAAATCGGCCACTGGAAATGCCAGATGAAAAGGTCTTTGCTCCATATTAAATTCTCAATAAACGATAAAAAAAACACTCACAATAAGTTAAATACCCCTATTCTATAAATAAGATACGCCAATTTAACCCATATGAGTGTTAATGACTATAACAGTTTATACTAAAGCATCGCCGTAAATAAACTGAATTTTTTCTGGCAATCGATACCAATCAAACTAAGCGGTTCACATCGCTATCCCTCTTTGTCTGGCTAAAAGTGAAGTTCAAATTTGGCATAATTACCCATTTTTTCATACATTGTCCCTTCCTGAACATCATTGATTTTCCCCATCAGGAATGTAACAACATCCTTTACCACTTCATGTGCGAAAGACTTATTAAAATCTTGAATGCCATTCTGACGAGAAAACCATTCTAGCCGAGAGGTTAAAGCCCCTCCCAATGTTAAAATTTGCCCCGGTATCAACGTAATACCTTGAGATTCTATCTTATGAGCTAAAGTCTTTCCCTTTTCCCCGTGGGGAAGTGCTAGGTTGTGGGCAAGCACCAACAGCGTGTTTTCTGGAATGAGAGACCAATTTGAATTTTCTAACTCATTTCCAACCGTGGTTGCAACAACAACTCCCCCTCTTTGAAGACAAGGATCAGTAAACTGCCCCCATTTGGCTGAAAGTGACTTGACAGAACCTTCTACTCCCACAAAATCAATCTTTTCATCACCATACGCTATATCGCACACCTCGGTATGTTGATAAGAATTAGTGAGAAAATAATTGGCAACATCCACTCCCAAAGCCCCGTCTGAGCCAATTAATGTCACGGGCTTAGCCTTAAAGGAGTCAATATCAAGAACTTCCAGTGCTGCAATAATCCCGGTGGTTGTATAAGATGCTTTTCCCCCACAACCACCATCTTCACATCGGATTCCAAGCACATGAGGCGTAAATTCACCCAATATGTCTGACACACCAGAAAATTTCCCAAAATCCGGTGTGAGTTTAATTCGCCCGTTCTTTTTGTTTAATAAGTCACCAACTTCTTTAAACAAAACCCTTATGGTTCCTTCAAACTGTTTATGAGTTGGTTCTGAAAGCACCTCATTCACCGCTTTATCTTTTGGACGAAATAGGCATCTTCCGCCTCCAATTTTGGAATCCATGAACCCTTTCGGAAGCGAGCCATTATAATGTTCTAACGCCCCATCCTCAACCACCGTATTGATGAGAGAATTTTTGAGATGACTTTCATGACGCATCAGGCGGAACAATTCCTCTTCAATAGCATCATCACTCACATCAGGGGTGACTTTTCGTGTACCGCCATACACATAGTCATAATCCCCTTTTGCCCCAATTACCCAAGCATCAGCAACATCTGTTGACACCTTAAATATTTCATGATCCATAAATATATAATCCTCAGCGTTAATATTTACATGATAACATGGTAAAGTAAATTAATAGACTTGTCCGTCAATAAATTTTAACCAAATAAAAACTAATTATTTAAAGTGTATAAAATTATTATTTTCGGACAATTCTAATAATAATGATATAATTATAATAAACGCATGGCAAGCAATTATTTTTTGCAACAACCATATATTACACTACGAAATCATTTACAGATATAGCAAATTTTAACATATAACAATAACCAATACCAGTCGGAACATTTTTTTGCTAGGTTCTGTTGAGATTTTACAAAAAGATTCTATTTTTCAATGAGTTATAAAAATAAGCACTCAATGAGAAATCAATGACTTATGATGAAATGTCAACACAGCCTAGGGTATTAATATTTTTGACAAATAAAATGTTATAAGAGCCTCTTGCAAAATCCCCCCCCAAATTGGCACCCTTCATATCCTTACAAAAGTAGTGAACAGTTGGCACCTTCAATTTTATCCAAAAATTAACAGTTGCTAAAGATACAGCTATAAAATAATGCAAACTACTATATATTGGCTTTATCAAAAATATCAAGTACTTTTTAATTTTTTATTTTTGATGTTTCGGGAATTTGTCCATAATGAACGAAACAACCAACAATATTTTATTTAGCACACAGTTTTCGAGGCAAAAGTGTAGAAGAAACTTTTGCCTCGAAACTACTTTTGAAGAGTGCCAAATAAATTACCAAATTGTTTTTAATAAGTAAAGCCTTTTTTCACCTTTCTAACCGGTGTTATTAATCATAAAGATTATATCTTAAACTTAATGTTATTATTTTAACTAAGTTAATATTCAGCTACAATAACAATTATAATTATTATTTATATAGGAAATCCAATGTCTCATGCTAACGCTTTGAATCAAGGGGTTGAATCAAGGGATCAGAGTAATTGATTTTCAATTCCATCAAACTTTCATGAGCACCGAGTAAAATACCTTCATTCAAAGCTATCCATTTACCCCGGTATTCTTTGTAATGTTTATGAATCCAAGCCGTGTTTTTACGCACACCGCCAATGTTGCTTTGGTATGCGTTTTAATGTAATGATATTGATCAAGATGACCTAATTTCACTAAATCAGATACTTCATAACCATGTTCTTTACCTTCCTCTTTTAAGGCTTGGTAAATTTTACACGCCAATCAGACATTTTATTTGAAGTCTTACGACTTAAAAGTGACATATCTACATTTGTCCCCAATGAATTTTTCAGATAAGTGCTTACTTTGTCAAGCCTTATAAATTTTCTTGGTTGATTTCAGGAACAAGTATCGTATTTTGGACAATAGAATCCAGTTTAGGATAATCAAGCGTATAATGTAAGCCTCGGCTTTCACGCCGAATTTGTGCACTTTGAATAATTAAATCAGCAACGAGCGTTAGATTGCGTAATTCAATCAAATCATTAGTAATACGGAAATTGCTATAATACTCGGCCATTTCGCTTTTCAGTAAATCAACACGATGTTGAGCGCGTTGCAGTCGCTTGGTAGTACGCACAATGCCCACATAGTCCCACATAAAACGGCGCAATTCATCCCAGTTATGCGATACCACCACTTCTTCGTCAGAATCGGTGACACGACTTTCATCCCAAGCCGGTAAAGCGGGAGGTGGTGGAATTTCTGTTAATTGCGCTAAAATATCACGGCTAGCGGTGTGTGCAAACACTAAACATTCCAACAAAGAATTGCTCGCCATACGATTCGCGCCATGTAAACCGGTAAAGGCCACTTCTCCTATTGCATATAACCCTTCAATATCGGTTTGCCCATTTCTATCAGTTATTACACCCCCACAAGTATAGTGAGCGGCTGGGACTACTGGAATAGGTTGTTCACCCATGTCATAGCCAAATTCAACGCAACGAAAATAAATATTCGGAAAATGTTTAATGATAAAGTCGTGTGATTTGTGACTAATATCTAAAAAAACACTTTCACAACCTAACCGTTTCATTTCATGATCGATAGCACGGGCGACAATATCACGGGGGGCAAGTTCAGCGCGCTCATCAAACTGCTCCATAAATGGACTACCATCGGGCAATAACAGTTTTCCCCCTTCACCACGAACCGCTTCACTGATTAAAAAGGATTTTGCGTCAGGATGATAAAGACAAGTGGGATGAAATTGAATAAATTCCATATTGGCAACGCGACAACCAGCACGCCAAGCCATCGCAATGCCATCTCCGGTAGCAACATCTGGATTACTCGTATATAAATAGGCTTTACCCGCGCCCCCTGTAGCCAATATCACAAAACGAGCACGAATAGCACTGACTTTACCGGTATTGAGATTTAACACATACATGCCCAAACACCGTGAAGTCGATAAACCGAGTTTGGTACCGGTAATTAAATCGACGGCAATATGATTTTCTAATAAATGAATATTGGGAAAACGCTTAACTTTAGCAGATAAGGTAGAAATGATAGCGCGTCCGGTGGCATCTTCGGCATGTATCACCCGACGATGACTATGCCCCCCTTCTTTGGTTAGATGGTAAATCAAATTGCCGTCGGAATCATTGACTTGTGTAAAGGGTACACCTTGTTCAATTAGCCAAGCAATCCGTTCTGGGCCTTGTTTCACCGTAAATTTGACAATTTCAGCATCACATAATCCAGCACCCGCATTGAGCGTGTCTTCAACATGCGAAGCCAATGAATCATCATCACTAAGTACCGCAGAAATACCACCTTGAGCATACTGGGTATTACAAGCTTCAAGTGCTGCTTTTGATAAAAGTGTTATGTTGTTGACGTGTTCAGCCAATTCCAAAGCCAGTGAAAGTCCCGCTGCACCACTGCCAATAATTAAAACATCTGTTTCAGTTGTGTGGTTCATATCTTATGTAACTCGTTAAAAATGGATATTTCGGAGATTTTCCGTTCATAGTGTCCGTAATGTTCACTGTAAGCATGAATAAGTGTGTTATAGCTGCAACGATATTCCAAAAAGGAGGATATTTATCTTGAGATACTTTAATAAATATTACTCCGATGATTGCCGCAAGTCCAAAAGCCTCGACCTAATTGAGTATTGCGGGAGGCATCAACTCAGAAAACGTGTTATTGAGCGGGACTGCGGAAAATTTTATTTGAAATCAGTCATTTATAACTACCCTATTTTTAATAATATTTTATACTATTTTTTTTGCATGGAATTTTCCCAAAATTATTATACGCACAAAAATTTTTATAAATGATTGATTTCTAAGTATTGTTATTTTTATGACGGAAAAATGATAAAAATGGAAAATGAGATGGTGTTTTTACATTTACAAAATGTAACTGACTAATAAATAAGTACATTGCTTAATACAAATATATTTTTTTTAAGTGGGAAATGTAGGTTGTAATACTCTTTTTCTTATCATCATCATCCTTCTCATTGCCAAAAATTTATCACAGATTATTTTTCTACTTGAGAGAATCAAATTTTTTTAAATTAGAGTTGTCCGAAAATAAGGTTTTTATGAACCTAACTGATTGTTTTTATTGGGATAAAATTTATTTACGGACAAGTCTATTATGTATAGTTTGTAAGAATAATAATTTCAGTTAGAAACCGTAAAGCGTTTTGGAAACATTTTTCTGAACGTCTATAGTGGTCAAGAAGATGTTGAAGAACAATTTGACCATTACAATATTGGCCTAAGTTGATCAAGTGGATCATATATAATTAGTGAATTGTGTTCGCTATAGAAGTTTTTCTAGCAAACTTTAAGCGCGAATTGTGAATTGCGAATGAATGGCTCCGGTGCCTTTTATAAGGCTTTCTATTGTGTTATCGAGTTCTCATTTATTTTCACTGTTTTGAAGTACGTTCTGTACAAATCCTCCCGGGTTAATTTTTCCTTCTTTTCGATTTTGGTTCCATGATTTTTTGGCCTATAGATGTTCATATAATATATTTCACAAGTCAAAGTTAACGGATACATACCTTACGATCGGATAGCATCCGTTTCGTTACATTATTTTTCTGAAAAACTATATTTAGAAACCACAAATACTATTTCTTGAAGAAATAGTATTTGTCAATGTTGGGTAAAAAATGACTGAACATTTTGCGGTAGATTTAATATTCGAGGCAAAAGTTTTTGCATCGCTCCAACTTTAACCTAGAATCCAGTTGCAAACCCCGTCCATGGCAAAAAAAAAGCCCAACTTGATAGTTGGGCTTTTTTATTTGATGGATATTTACAGGCTCTAAAAAAACACTTGCAAAGGTAAACAATTGATTTTTATTAAAATCAGTCTTTTGCCAGCCGCAAGATTAGTCTTCTCCTGCTTCTCCAATGAGTTTATCAATATCTATATATTTATAAGGCTCTTCCACAACTTCAGGCTCTTTGGGTTCATGATGGGCAATGCCTTGGTGGCAATCAATACACGTTTTTCCCTTCTCAATAGCCCATTTATGCTTTTTAGCCGAAGCCCGATCTTGATAATCAAAATCCATGTTTTCAAAAGAATGGCATCCTCGGCATTCTCGTGAATTTGTGGCCCTCATTTTCTCCCACACACGGTTAGCCATCTCCCAGCGGCGGGCCTCATATTTTTCCGGGGTGTCAATCGTCCCCATGATTTCATGGTAAACGTCTTTGGCAGCCATAAATTTAGCCCAAAGTTTGGGACCTATACTCTTGGGCACATGGCAATCAGCACAACCAACTGTGATCCCAAGAGCATTTCTAGAATGCACGGTCTCTTTCAGTTCATTTAGGTTGGTTTCCATGGTATGGCAAGAGGTGCAAAACTCGGTGGTGTTGGTGGCTTCCAAGGTGAAACTAAAAACACCAGTAAACAAAATGCCGCCGATAAATATCAAAAGGCCCCAGATCAACCATTTCTTGCGTGGGAAACATAGTTTTTTGTCTGGGTTCGGGTTTTCATTTTGGGCAGTGTTTTCATTTTCCATGTTTTATCTCCGGCTCGGTGTGTCTATCGGTATAACTAGACTGTGATTAGCCTTGTCTGTCAAATGTTCGCGCAGGATATGCTCAAAAGGCTAGGGGAATGAAAGCCGCGACGGATGCTATCCTTCAAAGGAATGGTCTCCGTTAAAATGGTTGGCTTTTCAATGGGTTATGGATTAGCCAAGGAAGTTGGAAAAAAACCTATCCCCCCTTTGTCAACTTATCTTTACCCATAAATCAATCAATCATTGAAAATTATGAATTGTGTTCGCGCCTAATGTTTTGGCGCGCTCTTTAGGCGAATTGTGAACGAAGGCATCATTAATCGTTAAATCATTGTTTGTGTAACAATTTACAATTAATTATTCACAATTCGACGCAAAAGTTTTTGCGGGCAAAAACTTTTGCCTCGAACACAATTAGAAAGTCCGAGTTGTGGGTAAAGATTAGTTTGTCAAAGGGGGAACTCCCCCTTTCGGAAAGGGGGCGGGGGAATTTTTCGGAACCGTTCCCTAAGACTAACAACTTTGTTATTTAGCTGTCGCTTTGGCAACCAAGTCAACATGAGGCACTTTCTTCACAGTCCATTTTTTAGACTTGCGATCATAAGTGGAGTTCACAAAGCACTTCCAATTCTCTTCATCAACGAAGTTAAAATCCATGCGATAGTAGAAGCCCGGGTAACGGGATTCTTCACGGAATTGGATGTGTTTCATGTGGGCTTCCGCCGTGATGATGCGGTGGTAGTTTTCCCACGCACGGAGCAGCTCGTGCAAGTCTTTGGCACGCATTTTCAGAGAATCTTCCTTGAGCATTTCCAGCTTGTCTTCGCAAACCTGCAGCATGTGGGCATTGGTTTGATACCAAGTTGCGACACCCGCGCAGTATTCATCCATGATCTTTTGGAGACGGAATTGCAACATCTTGGGCGTGATGTAGTGCGGGTTGATGTCGATAGCGGTGGTGTAATCTTTGTGTTCCAAGAAGTTCTTCACCGGTTGGTAAATTTCATCGACCAGATCCTGAACCGGGGTATCCAACTCAGGTTTCCAATCCTTGTTATCCAGCGCGTATTTCACCATTGCCTTAGCAGCAATACGACCTTCTGCGTGGGAGCCAGAGGAGAATTTGTGACCAGACGCACCGACACCGTCACCAGCCGTGAACAAACCCTTCACGGTAGTCATGGAACGATAGCCCCAAGACCATTCCGGTGGTGCACCTAAATCGGTCGGGCCAGACACCCAAATACCGCAACAGCCAGAGTGTGAACCCAACAAGTACGGTTCGGTAGGCATCAACTCAGACGGTTTTTTCTCAGGCTCAATATTTTCACCAGCCCAGACACCGGCTTGACCAATACACATATCCAAGAAATCTTCCCAAGCCTCAGCCTCTAAGTGCTTGATTTCCTTCTTAGTCATGGTTTCAGCCAGTTTGGCAAGCGCAGTCGGCGTGTCCATATAAATAGGACCACGGCCTTCTTTCATCTCATGCATCATAAGATGGTTACGCAAACAGGAGGCTGGCACCGCGGCCTGGCCATAAGGCGGATAGTCATCCAACATGGCTTTGTTCTTATCCATGTAGACTTCACCCACGGCGTTAGTCGCCTTTGCTTTAAAGAGCAAGAACCATGCACCGACCGGACCATAACCATCTTTGAAACGAGCCGGCACAAAGCGGTTTTCCATCATCGTCAATTCAGCACCGGCTAAAGCGGCCATCGCGTATGTAGAGCCAGCATTCCAAACCGGATACCACGCACGACCGGTACCTTCACCGACGGAACGTGGACGGAAAAGATTCACACAACCACCTGCGACGAGCAGACAGGTTTTGAATTTGTACACATGGACTTTGTGTTCACGCACTGAGAACCCGACCGCACCTGCGACACGCTCAGGATCGTTTTTGTCATTGACCAATTTGACAACGAACACACGCTCTTGGATATTGTCAGTGCCAAGGGCTTTTTTAGCGGCTTCAGCGACGATCCATTTGTAGGATTCGCCGTTAATCATAATTTGCCATTTACCAGAACGGACTGGCTTGCCCCCATCCTTCAACGGCTTGTCTTCGTCACCCGGTTGTTTCCAAATGGGCAAACCCCATTCTTCAAACAACTCTACCGAGTTATCAACGTGACGGCCTACGTCATAAGCCAAGTCATCACGGGTAATGCCCATTAAGTCATTGGCGACCATACGTACGTAATCGGCCGGATCCTGATCGCCCAGATAAGTATTAATGGCGGACAAACCTTGAGCGACGGCACCTGAGCGATCCATCGCAGCCTTGTCAATCAATTTGACTTTCAAATCCGTCCCTTCAATCCAGCGCATCATTTCATACGCGCAACCACAGGCGGCCATACCACCACCAATAATAAGAATATCGACTTCTTCTTCAATGACTTGCGGGCTACCAAAAGTTGCTTCTGCCATGTTTGTTACCTAAGTTTTGAATGGTGTGTCGTTTGTTTAGTCTTAAAATAACACCCGCCTAAAGGCAGGTGATTTTTTATTGAAAAACGCGGTTACAGACGAATTAATTGGCTTTTATCGCCCTTCAACTCCGTGCCTGGGAGGGTAAAAAGGCCGGGATTACCAATATCATCCATGTTGACAGATGGCTTATTACCATAAGGATCGATAGAACCTTCCGGGGTAGTACGAATGGGGAATTTGAAACGCTTGGTATTGCCATTGCGGAATTTAATCGTCCATACGATAGAATCAGAACCGCGCAACGGTTGCACAGAAGCCCCCAGCGGCACGATATCAGCGTAGTGACGGCACTCTATAGCTTGCTGCGGGCAAATCTTCACGCAGGAGTAGCACTCCCAGCACTGCTCAGGCTCTTGGTTATAGGCTTTCATGGCGTGACCCGTCACAGAGCCGTCTTTATCCAACATCATCAAGTCATGGGGGCAAATATACATGCAGGCCGTTTTGTCTTGACCTTTGCAGCCGTCGCATTTATCAGTACGCACAAATGTAGGCATTGTTCGAGTTTCCTCTTAAAATGGACTCACAAGTATTAAATTGTGTAGGGGTCAAATTGATGTTGAACATTTATGTATTTGTCATTCCCAGTATAAAAGGGGGAATGATGAATGTTGAATATCTTATTGACCATTACACAAAAGCATTAAATTGTTATTAACATCCGCTCTTAAAAATATGCACAAATTTTACTTACTTTTAAAAAGTCATTTACCCAGTTCACGTTGGCCAAGCAAAGCAGTTTGCCAACAAAGTTTGGGAGAAAGTACTCCATTGAACTCACAGATAGCCGTGGACAGCCCAATTTATTCTTCTATTTTAGAAATACCCTAAATTAATTTATCGTATACTTAATTTATAAGCATGTCAATACTTACATCATTTAAAAAAGTCTATAATATTTTTACGACACGCAATGCTTAATTTTTTTAAATGATTGAATTTTCAGTGTTAAATAGTTTGAGTGGTGATGGGTAACAATATTCCAATCACTTAGCAATATACGTTTCGCATCGCGTGATTGCCACCTTTGCTTTGACTGTTCCCAACCAAGCTATCAATGCTGCGATGGTTTGATTTAATGAGTGTTTGAATAGAAACCATCTCATATTTTTTCGATGTGTTATTTCAAGCAAAGCTCACGAAATCTATTTATTAATAATAGGTTAATATTTATAATAGGTTAATATTTTTTCGGCCATCAATATAACAAAATGACAAAAAGCTTTCGTTCAAGCACTCATTATATATTTTGTTAATTGTTAATTGTTAATTGTTAACGACAACCCGTGAGTTAATGATATAGTGTTCCAAATAAAATAAATATTGGGCCCAGACCTCAGAGGTTTGGCAAACCTCAGAGGTATTAACATGGAACAAAACTTTTTTGGACACCTATAGTTTTGCCCAGAAAAATTTAGCGAGCTGCCCTGCCACAAAGTGGGGTCAAACTTTGAAAGGGTTTATCAAAAACAAAACTGGTTTGGACGAGTATACTAATGGCACGCACGATAGTTCGATAATTCCAGGTAGTTACACTGGCTATATTAATTTCGCACCAAAGGGGCTTTAAAACCTAGCACCGAAGGTGCGTATTATTAAATAACTGATGTTACGCACGACACTTCTTTCGTGAGTCCGCAAGGGCAACCATAAAGGATTGCCCCTACATTTTGTTATATCTAGTAGGGGCAATCCTTTATGGTTGCCTTTCATTTAACGGTTATGCGCATTCTTCAATCGCGAATAATCAACCACCGCCTTCGCATTTCATTTAACGGCCATGGCTCATCTTAAATAGCCAATAGAAAATAACGGCCTTCGCATTTCATTTCAAATGATGACGCACAAGGCTTTGAGTTCACAGGGGCAACCATAAACAATTGCCCCGACATCGAATAAGATATTGTAGGGGCAATCTCCCACGCAAGTCCCCTTGCGGTTGCCCTTTGCGGTTGCCTTTCACCAAACGTCATCATGGTATGGAACTTTCCGTTTTATTGCACAAACTGTGACATCAAAGAAGTAATATGCGTAACATCAATAAATAATACAAACAACGCCCCTGGAACTTAATTTCTATCGTGCGTGCCATTAGCATAAAGATAGATAATTTAACCCAAGTTGCCACCTATAAATAATACCATTGCCAAATCATATTAATATTATAAAACTATTTAACGTGTTCCATAAAATTCAAACACTTATTATTTATTAGTGTTCTGACTCACTGAAATTTAGATTTGATTAATTTTCAATCCGTTATATTAATCAAATTAAAGTGAGCGTTTTAGTGATGGTATCAATAAAACGACTTATTATAAATCTAAATAGTGACATCGATTATATTTTGAAGACGCAAAACACTTTGAATAATAAAATCAATCAATGATGTATAAATAGCAACTTGAGTTAATTTATTATATTTCAATTCTGAATTCAATAGAGTCAGCAACGAAAAATTTTGTCTTTGACAAAAAGTTTCAAACCCCCCGCTTTGTGGTTTTGTCCAAAACTTGGTCTTCCCACGCTAAACTTGCTACCCCTTTCACAAAGGTTTAGGGTAGCATCTTTTTTTGAAATAGGAAAGCATGAATTTATGAGTGTGATTGAAGATTTTAATGACAGTGAATTATGGATAATTCGTACAACCCTTAAAGAGCGTTATCGTTATGGTCAGAACATTGAAATACAATTGGCTGATAGTGAACTGAGGCTCAATCCGGAAACTCCCGAACTCACCTGGTGCCCCACCGTGTATTGGGAAATTAACCCCGTCAGTTTTGTTATTTTTAAAACAGCACCGGAGCGCTATCGTTGTCAATTTTTTTATGGCGAAAATGAACTATACAGCACCGGTATTGAGGAATATGACAATATCTCTGAGTGTGTGACTACTTTACTGCAAATGCAGGCCGATCATGAAGGCAAAAAAAACTTATAAAAGTTAGGTGTAATTGTTGAAGTGGGTTGGGTTAGCGCAGCATCACCCAACCACTCTGGCGTTCTCTCTCTATATAGGCCGTCTGCTTGGCCGAGGTGACATTGCCGCAAGTTTTCGGTCAATCTCGGCAAACTTTTCCGCAAATACGCGGTGCATTTCACTAATCGTGGCAAACTTTTCGTCTTTGCAGTCCATTTCGGCAAACTTTTCCGCAAATACGCGGTGCATTTCACTAATCGTGGCAAACTTTTCGTCTTTGCAGTCCATTTCGGCAAACTTTTCCGCAAATACGCGGTGCATTTCACTAATCGTGGCAAATTTTTCTTCTTTGCAGTCTATTTCGGCAAACTTTTCCGCAAATATGCGGTGCATTTCGCTAATCGTGGCAAACTTTTCGTCTTTGCGATCGAGTTCAGCAAACTTTTCAGCAAAAATCCGATGCATCTCAGCAATTGTGGCAAATTTTTCGTCTTTGCGATCAAGTTCAGCAAACTTTTCGGCAAAAATCCGATGCATCTCGCCAATCGTGGCAAACTTTTCGTCTACCTCTTGTTCAACCGTAGGCAATGCTTGAAATTTCTCGTAAACCATATCAACACAAGCCACAAACAGATTTTTCAGTTCTGTTTCTGTCAATTGACCAC